>OGIT01000382.1_pt1 | contig 21850 bp, 18 predicted proteins | sample 1571881 | NCBI WGS metagenome assembly OGIT01 (sample SAMEA2582101, study PRJEB24529) | metagenome | biome: Human gut stool | place: China | collected 2011 | reverse complement strand
AGGTTTTATATTCCGTGAAATTTCGTAGGGGCCGTCCCCAAAGGGCGGCCCGCATGGGAACTTTTCAGAGAATCTGAAAAAAGTTTGATAGATAATCATGAAAGGTAAAAAGCACTGCTATGAAGAAAAAAGATATCTTGTTTTTATGCCAATTTTTTTATCCTGAACATAACTCTTCGGCGACATTACCCTTTGATACGGCTGTTTATTTAGCTGAGCATGGGCTACAGGTAGACGCATTATGCGGTTATCCTAAAGAATACACAGCAGAAAAAAATGTACCATTACGCGAAACGATAAAGAACATTGGCATTAAAAGAATTAAATATGTTGAAGTGTCCAGACGTTCTTTTTGGGGGCGCTTGATTAATTATTTTTCTTTTACTTTTGGTGCTTTGCTCAATGTAACTCAGCTAAGAAAATATAAAATAATTATTGTGTATTCAAATCCACCGATTTTACCTTGTGTGGCTTTGCTGGCAAATTTTCTGTTTAAGACGAAAGTTGTTTTTGTTTCCTATGATGTTTATCCTGAAGTAGCTTATGCATCTAAAAGTCTAAAACCAGGAAGTCTGATTGATTTTATCATGAAGCGGATTAATGGTTTTTTATATGCAAAAGCTTCTATGGTAGTTGCCTTGACTGATGAAATGAAAGGCTTTTTACTAAAGAATCGGCCCCAATTGAGCGAGAATCGTATTTGTACCATTGCTAATTGGGCACACGAAACGAAGATTCCCGTAACGCCTAACGCCTATCAGCACTTTGGTTATCCCAATGGACAGTTTATTGTTTCGTATTTTGGTAATATGGGAATTTGTCAGGATATGAATACGTTATTAGGTGCTATCCAATTAACAAAGGACAACCCGGCGATTCAATATTTGATTGTAGGGCATGGTAGCAAAATGGAATTTGTAAAAAAATCTGTCCGAAATATGCCTCATGTGAAGGTATTGGATTTCCTCGTTGGAAAAGATTTTGAACAAGCTGTTTCGATTAGTTCTGTCAGTATTGTCAGCTTAGAAAAAGGATTAAAAGGAACCTGTGCACCTAGCAAGTATTATAGTTATTTACAAGGGGGAAAAGCTGTTATTGCCATCGTTGAAAAAGACTCATATTTAGCTGACGAAGTTTCAAAAGAAAATGTTGGCATTTATGTAGAAATTGGTGACAGTAAAAAATTAGCTGATGTATTGACTTCCTTGCAGCAGAATCCCAAAAGGGTTGATGCGATGGGACAGAATGCCGAAAAAATATATAACGAAAAATATCAATTGGAAGTAGGGTTATCTCAATATTATAAAATGATTCAACGATTGTTATGACAACGAAAGAAGGTTTAATAGATGTTCAATTTCAATGGGGCAACGCTTATGATTACTGGAGGGACTGGTTCTTTTGGTACGACTGTGTTAAAACATTTCCTCAATTCAGATTTGAAGCAGATTCGTATCTTTTCTCGCGATGAAAAGAAGCAGGACGATATGCGGCATATTCTCCAGCAAAAATATCCAGAACAAGCGGAAAAAGTTAAGTTTTATATTGGCGATGTAAGGAACATCCAGTCTATCCGGGATGCTATGCCTGGCGTTGATTATATCTTTCATGCTGCGGCATTAAAACAGGTCCCTTCTTGCGAATTTTTTCCTATGGAAGCGGTGCGGACCAATATTATGGGTACGGATAATGTCCTTCATGCGGCGATTGATGCTGGCGTCAAAAGAGTCGTCTGCCTTTCTACCGATAAGGCGGCTTATCCGATTAATGCTATGGGGATATCGAAAGCCATGATGGAACATGTCATTTATGCCAATGCCAGAGTCGCCGCTGAACGAGGCGGAACTACGATTTGCTGTACTCGTTATGGGAATGTCATGTGTTCCAGAGGTTCTGTCATTCCGCTCTTTATTGAACAAATAAAGAAAGGCCATCCTATTACGATTACCAATCCTGAAATGACAAGATTCTTGATGAATTTGGATGAAGCTGTTGATCTAGTCCAATTTGCTTTCCAGCATGCCAATCCAGGGGATTTATTCATTCAAAAGGCAGACGCCAGTACCATTGGTGACTTAGGAAAAGCCGTACAGCAGCTTTTCGGGGATACAGGGACTCATATTATTGGGACCCGGCATGGCGAAAAGTTGTATGAAACGCTTATGACCCGGGAAGAACGCCTGCGGGCCGAAGATATGGGACATTACTTCCGAGTCGCTGCCGATAACCGGGATTTGAACTATGACCAATTTGTCGTAAAAGGTGAAGTGCATACCATGGCTGATGAAGCCTATACCAGTCATAACACGCATCGCCTGGATGTAGAAGGAACAGTGAAGAAGCTGCTAACCACGGATTATGTACAGGAAGCATTGCAGAATCGGGAACACCAAGAAAGGCTGTAGGAGAGAGGGTAAAGTCATGAAAGAGAAGTTGTTATTGGCAGGAGCCGGCGGTTTGGGACGGGTCGTATCAGAACATGCCCGAAAAATATATGATTGCGCTTTCCTGGATGATGGCAAGACCTGCGGGTCGGCCGTATGCGGGATTCCGGTTATCGGTACGATTGAAGCGCTGAAAACACTGTATCCGGAATATAGTAAGCTCGTCGTGACGATTGGCAATAATCCGCTGCGCGAACAGATTTACCAGGAAGCAGCTCGAATCGGCTATACTTTTCCCAATATAATCCTTCCTACGGTATATGTAAGTCCTTATTCCCAAATCGGACAAGGCTGTATTTTTCTAAATAATGCTGTCATCCAAAATGGGACGAAAGTGGGCAATGGGGGCATCTTAAATCCTGGGGTTGAAATCCACCATGACAGTACGGTCAAAGATTATGCATTGATCTATACCAATACCGTTATACGGTCGTTGGCAGTTGTAGGAAAACGGTCGCATATCGGGAGCACACTTACTATCAGTAATGAAGTAAACGTGCCTGACGACGCTGTTGTTGAAAATGGGCATACGATTTTATAAGGTTGCATGAGATGAAGGGATAGAAGACTTATGAAGATTCTGGTCACGGGAGCTGCCGGATTTGTGGGTAAAAATCTGGTAGAAAATCTGAAGAATATCAAAGACGGGAAGAACCGGATACATCCTAAAATACATATCGACGAAATCTTTGAATTTGACCGTTCTAACACGTTGGACGAGCTGGATGAGTACTGCGGTCAATGTGATTTCGTTTTTAATCTGGCAGGAGTGAACCGACCGAAAAATAGTGACGAATTTCAAAAAGGGAATTTTGGGTTCGCCTCTGTCCTGCTGAATACGCTGAAAAAGCATCATAATACCTGTCCCGTCATGCTTTCTAGCTCCATCCAGGCAACACTGCAGGGCCGTTTTGGAACCAGTGAATATGGCTTGAGCAAAAAATCTGGTGAAGAGCTTTTCTTTTCTTATGCTCGAGAAACAGGGGCCGTTGTATACGTTTATCGTTTTCCCAATTTGGTTGGCAAATGGATCAGGCCCAATTACAATAGTGCCGTTGGAACTTTTTGCTATAATATTGCCCATGATTTACCGATTCGGGTGGATAATCCGCATACAGAGATGGAACTGCTGTTCATTGATGACCTATTGGAAGAAATGGCTTCGGCTTTAGAAGGGAATGCCCATCACTGTGATTATCCAGAAAAAGAGACCGTCATAGATGAGAAAGTATATGATGGGATGACGCCTTATTTTACGCCCCAAGGGAAGTATTGCGGAGTTCCTGTCACACACCGGGTGACGCTGGGGCATATCGTTACCCTGCTTCAATCCTTTCACGACCAACCTGGTACAGGGATTATGCCGGCGATACCTGAAGGTTCTTTGGAAAAGAAACTATTTTCCATGTATCTTTCCTATTTGCCCAAGGAGAAAGTAGCAGTACCCTTGTCGATGCATTGTGATTCCCGCGGCAGCTTTACGGAATTAATCAAGACTCTGGATTGCGGACAAGTTTCTGTGAATATCAGTAAACCGGGGATTACAAAAGGGGAACATTGGCATAATTCTAAATGGGAAATCTTTATCGTCGTTTCCGGCCACGGACTAATTCAGGAACGAAAGATAGGAACTGATGAAGTTATAGAATATGAGGTAGATGGTTCCCGCCTTCAGGCTGTTTATATGTTGCCTGGGTATACTCACAATATTATCAATCTGTCCAAGACAGAGAATCTGGTTACCGTGATGTGGGCTAATGAAATGTTCGACCCAGAACATCCAGATACATTTTCAGAGAAAGTTGAAAAATAGGGGGCAAAAGAGACTATGTTTGAAAATATCCACTGGCAGGAAAATGGAAAACTGAAATTGCTGATTATCGTTGGCACACGGCCGGAGATTATTCGACTGTCCGCTGTAATCAAGAAATGCCGGACTTATTTTGATACCTTGCTGGCTCATACAGGTCAAAACTATGATTATAATCTGAATGGCATATTCTTTCACGATTTAGGACTAGAGGATCCGGAAGTTTATCTGGATGCAGTGGGAGATAATTTGGGCGCTACTATGGGGAATATCATTGCCATATCGTATGAGCTTATGGCAGCTATCAACCCTGATGCTGTCCTGGTTTTAGGGGATACGAACAGCTGTCTGGCCGTCATTGGTGCGAAACGGCTGCATATCCCTATCTTCCATATGGAAGCCGGTAACCGTTGCAAAGATGAATGTCTGCCGGAAGAAACGAACCGCCGAATTGTAGATATCATCTCTGATGTCAATATGGCTTATTCCGAACATGCCCGGAGGTACCTTGCCGAATGTGGCCTGCCCAAAGAACGGACCTATGTTACGGGTTCCCCCATGGCAGAAGTCCTTCATGCCAACCTAAAGCAGATTGAAGCCAGTGATATTCATCAACGTCTGCATTTGACTAAGGGCAAGTATATCCTGTTATCGGCACATCGGGAAGAAAATATTGATACAGAAAAGAATTTCACATCCTTGTTCACGGCCATTAATAAAATGGCACAGACCTATGATATGCCGGTGTTATATTCGTGTCATCCCCGGAGCCGGAAGCGGCTGGAACAATCTCATTTCCAGCTGGATCACCGGGTCATTCAGCACGAACCCCTGGGATTTCATGATTATAACTGCCTGCAGATGAACGCTTTTGCTGTAGTATCTGATTCCGGGACACTTCCCGAAGAAAGCAGTTTCTTTACTTCTGTTGGACATCCTTTTCCGGCTATCTGCATCCGGACTTCGACAGAAAGACCGGAAGCCCTGGAAAAAGGCTGCTTTATTTTGGCTGGTATTGATGAAACATCTCTGCTCCAGGCTGTAGATACAGCCGTAACAATGAACCAGAATGGAGATTATGGCTTACCGGTCCCGGACTACGTGGATGAAAATGTTTCGACAAAAGTCGTAAAGATTATCCAGAGCTATACCGGTATCGTAAACCGGATGGTGTGGAGAAAATAGAAGGGAAATGAACATGAAGGTATTCCAAATCAATACAGTATGTGGCGTAGGGAGCACTGGCAGGATTGCGACAGACCTCTACCATGTGTTGGAAAGGGAAGGTCATTCCTGCTGTATTGCTTATGGCCGTGGAACAGCACCGAAAGAGATAGATAGTTTTAAAATCGATTCCACTGCGGATGTCTATGTCCATACCCTTCTTTCCCGACTCACCGATAGAGAAGGCCTTTTCTCAAAGGACGCCACCAGACGCCTTTTAAAAAAAATAGAGGACTACGCCCCAGACATTATCCATCTCCATAATATTCACGGCCATTATTTGAATTATCCTATGCTGTTTTGCTTTTTAAAGGACTATGGTCGGCCTGTCGTATGGACACTGCATGACTGCTGGGCCTTTACCGGTCATTGTGCGCATTTTGACTATGTAGGCTGCCAGCGTTGGCAGAATGGATGTCATGACTGTCCTCAGCTGAAATCGTATCCGCAGTCCTATGGCATTGATCACAGCCATGAAAATTTTGCTATGAAAAGAGAGCTGTTTACGAGCTTGGAACAACTTCATATTGTCACGCCATCTCAATGGCTGGCTGATTTGGTAAAAAAATCTTTTTTGAAACAATATCCTGTCACCGTTATTCACAATGGGATTGATACGACTGTTTTTAAACCGACAGAATCAGATTTCCGTAAACGGAATGGCCTGGAACATAAAAAAATCATCTTAGGCGTTGCCAGTCCATGGACAGCCAGAAAGGGACTTCAAGATTTCATCAAATTATCTACCATGATTTCTGATGAATGGAAAACAGTTTTAGTGGGGTTGTCAAAAAAACAGCTAGCTTCTCTTCCGCCCGCCATCCTTGGTATAGAACGAACCAACAATACCAAAGAACTGGCACAAATCTATACAGCTGCCGATGTCTTCTTTAACCCGACTTATGAAGATAATTATCCAACGACTAACCTGGAAGCCATTGCCTGCGGGACTCCCGTCGTCACCTATGATACGGGAGGAAGTCCGGAAAGCATTAGCAATAAAAAAAGGGGGGTGGTGGTAGGGAAAGGTAATTTGGAATCAGCTTACGTGGCTATTAAGTTGCTGACTAAAGATGTTGAAAAAATAAATGATAATAATGATTTTATAGATAAAGATAAAAAGTATCATATATATGTATCTTTATATGGAAAATTAACATAACAAAGTAAGAAAGGAATACAAAATGAATATATTAACAAAAGTCATTTTTAAGATTCCTCTTATGGGGGGGTAGGAAAACTTTTTAATATTGTCAATTTTGATAGATTTATGCACTATTCGACCTGGTATTATCGAAAATTAGGAATTCATATTGATAATGCCATAACATATATTTCTCCAGACGTTTATTTTGATTCTGCAGACTATTCAGCTATTACAATCCATTCAGGGGTGACGATTTCCCGGGAAGTTTTGTTTTTAGTTCATGATTATTCGGTTCATATTCCGATGACACGTATTGGATGGGAGCCAACTCAAGGAAGGGTGGCCCATTTTATTAAGCCAATTACAGTGGGAAGAGACTCTTTTATTGGAGCTAGAGTAACATTACTGGGTGGTACTCATATAGGAGAAAATTGTATTATTGGAGCCAACTCTTGCGTAAAAGGCAGAATTCCGGATAATAGTATTGTTATCGGTAACCCGGCACGTGTTGTGGGGGATACTCGGACGTGGGCCAGGTACAAATTAGAAAAGAGAGACTGGGTATTATAAAATGAGTAAAAAAATACGAATTATGTATGCTATGGGCGGATGTATGAAACGAGCCGGGGCAGAAACGGTGATTATGCAATATCTGCGTCAGCTTGTTCATGATCCAGCATTTGAATTTTCTATACTTGTCCATGGAGAGTGCAAGGGCGATTATGATGATGAGCTACAAGCTATGGGAGTTCCCATCTATCATGCACCCGTCAGGGGACAACATCCATTTACCTATTCAACAGAAGTAGCGAACTTGTTACGGGAGCATCCTGTTGATATTATTCATTGCAATATGGATAATGCGTCTGGATACTTTTTAAAAATCGCTAGAGACTGTGGCATTAAAATTCGTATAGCTCATTCCCATACAACTAGAATTTTAGCTCAGAATCCAATAAAAAAATTTTTTGGCTACTTATCTAAAAAACAGATACATCGAGTAGCTACTCACCGATTAGCTTGCTCTCGAAAAGCTGGGGATTGGTTATTTGGATCTGATCAATATTTGATTATTAATAATGCTATTGATTTTGAAAAATACTGTTATGATTCCCAAGTTCGCCAATATCTTCGAAATAAACTTCATATTGGCGATCATACGTTGGTATTATGCCATATTGGAAGCTTTACTTATCCGAAAAACCATAAAGGGTTACTGCATATTTTTAAAGCATGGAAAAAAGTCCATCCCGATTCTAAACTCCTTTTAGCGGGGGTGGGACCTTTGATGAATGATATTAAAAAAATGGCTATACAGATGAATCTTCAATCTGATGTGGTTTTTCTAGGATTATGCAACGATATTCCAAGCCTTTTACAAGCCGCTGATGTATTCGTCATGCCTTCTTTAATGGAAGGATTACCCGTTTCCGGAATTGAGGCACAGGCTGCGGGGATACCCTGCCTTTTTTCAGATACTATCACTTCAGAAATCTGCATGACACCTATGGCCGAAAGAATCCCTATAACATCAACGGATGAATGGATTAGTAAATTGTTAACAATTCGACCAGAAAGAAAGTATAAGGAAGCTCAAGAGGCTTTGACTATTCACGGATATAACATAGAAAAAGAGGCTGCAAAATTAGGAACCTATTATAAAAAAATTAAGAAATAAATTATAGAGGAGGAGAATTTCTTGAAAATAAGCGAAAAAAGTCTTTTTATTACTTTTTTGGGGATAGGGCAATTCATTATATTGGTAGCTGTTTTTTTGTTCTCTGAATCTGTAACTTATATTGAAATGTCATTTAGTAGCATAATAATAGCTATACTTGATATCATTATGTTGAGAATGGTCTGCAAGATTCCTATTATTTCAATTCCTAATCTTTTTAGTTTATTTAGTTTGTTTTTTCATATGGGACAAATTATAAAAGAAGCTTTTCATATAGATGGGACAGTCCCGTTACCGTTTGAAAATTATGCTGGTATAGACTCTATTCAAGCGGCTTTTTGGTTTTACCTTTTTTCCCAGACCATTTTTTTGCTTGCTGTAGGTATAACGTGTACACTGCCAATTAGTAAACATAGGCATGAGTCTATATTTGCCAAAGTTCTTGATAAAGACGCCGCGTTTATAGCTAAAATTCTGATTATAATAGGTGCTTTTCCACATATATATATCGATTTGATGGCATTAATGGGCGCAGTATCAATGGGATATGAAGGGGCATATTCACTTTATTTTCCACAACCAGTAAGAAGTTTAGCTTTTTTCTTTGATGCGGGTTTAATAATTCTTTTATTTGGATGGTCGCATTATTCTAAAGTTAAGTGGTTGTTTATATTTGTTATTATCTACAAATGTCTAATGATGTCTTCAGGTGGACGGCAGCAAAATGTTACTTTTCTTTTAATTTGGTTTTATGCTTACTTTTTTATCATTCAAAAATTGACAATTAAAAAATATATCTTATTAGGTGCGATGTGCAGTTTAGGTTTCTTTTTTATTAGTGCCATTGGCACATTAAGAACAACAGGCGCTTTTGATTTAACAGATATATTAACGTTGTTGTTTAGTGGTGAAATGAGTCATACTCTTGGCAATGCTTTAGGGGAATTTGGCTCTGCATTTGATACCTTGGAAGTGGCTGTCCAATATGTGCCGGATGCCATTAATTATGGATATGGAAGAACCTATATAGCAGGACTTATTTCTATTATTCCATTGATAGTCAAACAGATTCCGTTTTTAGCGGAGACAACGATTTTTCTACACCAGCTTCCTCAAAGTATCGTTTTTGCTTTTGGAGGATCTTATTTAGGAGAACTATATTATAATTTCTCCTGGTTTGGTGTGCTTGGTAGTTTTGTGCTTGGTGTGGTTTTAGGAAAAATTCATAACCGTATTACCGGCCGTGATTATGACACTCTATTGCAAAAAAGTTGGGCAGCTGTTTTAGCGATTTCTATGTTTCTTTTTGTTCGGGGGTATTTTACAGATATGGTACAACGATTGGCCTGGACGTATTTTGCAATATGCCTTATTAGTGCCTATATTAAGAGAAAAAGGGATAGATATGATTAGCATTATTATACCAGTATATAATTCTGAAAAATTTTTACATAAATGTGTGAATAGTGTACTGCATCAAACTTTTCAAGATTGGGAACTGATTCTTGTGGATGATGGTTCTTCTGATTCCAGCGGAAGAATTTGTGACATGTTTGCTCAAGATAATCCAAAAGTAAGAACCATTCATAAAGAAAATGAAGGTGTTTCTTCTGCCAGAAATGCGGGACTCGATGTAGCTATTGGTGAATATATCATGTTTGTTGATTCGGATGATTGGATTGAACCAGAATTGTGCCAAAGACTTGTGAATGGGATAAGACAAAGTGATATTGTTATTGGTGGCTATAAAGCTTTTTTTGCAAAGGGACAAGTTGAACACGTTGCTAAAGAAAATAGAGTTCAGTTTCCAGAAGAATTTTCCACCATTTCTGTTCAGTTATACGAAAATAATTTGTTGAATGCGCCGTTTTCCAAATTATATAGACGAAGTTTAATTGACATACAGCGATTTGATGAAAACACCCGATTAGGAGAAGATTTTCTCTTCAATTTGGAGTATTTGCCAAAATGCAAATACATTTCAACCATACCATTATCGGGCTATGTCTATAATGTTCTAAATGAAAATTCTGCAACAAAGAATTTTAGGCAAGATGATTTCTCTCAGATTGTATACTTATATAAAATAGGAAAGACATTTGCAGAGCAATATGGATTTTGGGGAGAAACTTGTAGTTCCATGAAAAAGCAATTTTTCTTAAATGGCGTTAATTTGCTGCAATTACTGTTTTATTCAGATTACAAGCAAGATAAGCAAGTAAGGCTGGCTATGGAAATATTAGCAAATTCAGCTTTTAAAGAGGTCTGTAGTGCTGATTTCCCATTGCCCTTGAAATATGCAATACCGCGGAAATTATGCAAAGCAAACAATTTTACCGGGCTTAAACACTTTTTCTGGGCTAAAAAATTTTTGACGAAATTTATTAAAGGCTAGATTTTGGCTTTATAGGATAGAAAAATGAAGACTTTAATTATAAAATTAAAATACTATATATATGGCGGAATTTTTGGAATCGTACTGATTTCAATCTATCAAGCAATCCGACTTGTAACTGCATCAATTAATGTACATGAACCTTTTAGTTGGGCTGTCATTGGTATCACCGCGCTTTTCTTAATCTTTCTTCTTCGATTCCTTTGGCTTAAGCAGAGTACTTGGAAAAAGTGGAAAGATTGTCGATATTTTCAAAAGAAGAATTATGATGTACTTTTTTTAGCTGGCGGCATCTGCCCTTTTGTCTTCTTTGCAGCAGATTTTTTCCCTAACATGAATCAGGATAATACATTTATTAAATGTATTGTTTTTACAATTTTACTTGGCAGTACAGCTTATTTAGCTACGGTTAAAAAAAAGATACCTTATTCAATGAAGAAGGCAAATATAAAGAAAAAAAGTTATCGCCAGATCGAGAAATCGTTAATTTTTGCGATGATGCTTTTTTTGAAAAACAAGAGCAGGAATTTGTAAAAGACTTTGATAAATATACAGGAGCTTGTGTATTTGGAATTGAAGGTCCCTGGGGAGTTGGTAAAACTTCTTTTGCTTCCTTATGTTGTAAGCGCCTCAAAGGGATATATAAAGACAATATAGTGATTTATAAATTTAACCCACTCAATTATGAAGATACTAATAAAGTCTTAAAAAATTTCTGTTCAGGATTAATTGCCAAAATCCAAGAAAAACATTTTGAGCCAGAATTAGAAGCACTTTTAACAAGCTATATGGATAAAATTATCGCTGTCGTATCTAACCCTTCGTTTTTTAATATTCAGTTTAAATTCCCTGATACGCATTGTAGCGAAGATGTTATTGTAAAAAAGTTAGAGACAGAATTAGAAAAAATATCCTATCAAATCGTCGTAGTTATTGATGATTTAGATCGATTGGATTTTTTGACCATTAAGAAGATTTTCTTCCTTATGCGCAATATTTTTTGTTTTGATAAGTTGAAATTTATCGTTTGCTATGATCTTGAAAATGTCATTTGGTCAGCAGGAGTCAATTTGAATTCTGATAGTACTGATGAAGAAAAAATCATTGAATTTGTAGATAAATATATCAATGAAACATATCATTTATATTTTAAGACTGATAAAATACGAGATTATATTCAAGATTTGGCTGTAAAATATATGAAATTACAGTCTGTTAAAAGTGTTCTATGGGATAGCAGTATTGATGCTATTTTGAATATCTGCATTGGCAAAGAATTTTTCTATTATCAAAAATTTTTTGGAACACCCAGACGCATAAAAAAAATATTACAGCAATTAGTTCGAGTTTCCAAGGCTGTTGGTGATATAGATACTACTTATGATTTTGCAGGAATTGATCTTGTGAATTTATTATTGATTTATTTATATTATCCTAGCTGTTTTAAGAAACTTTATTATACTGAAATGGAGGAACAACGCGGGAAGTATTCTTGTACGAAGAATGACGAGATAAAAGATTATGAGCAACAAGATGCAACAATAGAATTCGCAGAAAGTGTCATTACGGACAGTGAAGAATTTCCTGAATGTGCAAAATTTTTATTCAAGAGATTATTTGCCAATAAAGGAATTCTTAGATATGCTACGTCTGAACAAATTTATCAGAGAGCTTGTTTTAATAGACCCACATTTTTTTCGTCCATGGGTACGTTAGAAAAATATCTTCGCCTTATCGTGTTTTCAGAAGCGCTGGAGAAAAATGAAATTTATAGTACGTATAGAAATATTATCTGTAATGAGATATGTACTGCTGAAAATGAAGGAACCCTTCAAGCCGTTTTTAAAAAGTATCAAGATATACAAAGAACTTTATGGGGGGCGATTGGCGACAGCATGCAAAACGATTTAGCTGCGATATATTCCGTTCCATTATTACAATGGCTGATTAATTTTGCCATGTCTCAATTGCCAGAATATAAATTGACATCCAAACTCACCAGTTTTCATACTAAACTAATTATTTATATTAGAATTATATTAAACGAGTTGGCACAAAGAAATGCACAGCAAGTGGTTAGTACTATTTTTTGTGATTCTGGAGTTTTACATCAATTGTTGTATCAAAATCCGGGAAATTATTCGCTGTTAATGAACATTTTTGACGCTTTATATTTCAAAGGCATTATTGATATTCGAACTGAAGGAAATGATATATTTCCTTTGAATGATGCATTGATTCATGCAATTGAACCGGAACAATCTTTGATGGGTATGAATACAGAAGATATGGCAAAACCAGAATTGCGGGAAATTTCTCAACGTATTTACTGTATTTTTAAAGAACAGTTTGGGAATAGACATTTATGGCATGAATTTAATTGCCTGCCATTAGAAAGAATATTTGAATTTCCTTCAGAAATGTCGCAAAGCCAATTAGATGTTGAACGCAAAATAACTTCATTTAAATTTAAACTTTTTATTCTTTGTCGGTTTGGAGACGTAAAAACTGGTTTGGCTGCTTATAACTTAAGTGGCAATGGTGATGGTACTGAAATACGCCGTGATTTTAGTAGGTATTTGATTGAACATTGTTTTGGTGTTGATAATACTCAGGCTTGCTTTGATTTTATGGAATTTATGCTTATCAGTATTATTAAAGACAATCTAAAACATGTTTCAATAATTAATGATTTGAGTACTAATGATAGTGGACAGTCAACAATTTCTCCAGAATTATTAACAGCTCTGATGCATCCTCCCATTTTAAAGAGTTACTGGAGGACAAATAGAGATACTATCATGAACAGCTCTGTTTTTGATGGAGAATTTTTCTATGTTAATGAAGATACTATTGTTGATGCAAGATTGGTAGCTGACTATATTGGGCACTCTTTGGATTTTTGGACAAGTGATGAACAAGCTGCTCGATGGAATAGCCTGCCATGAAATATTAAAGGATGAGGGGTTATCGAATGAGTTCTATTGAATTATCTGTAATTATTCCTGCATATAATGCGGGTCAAACAATTGGGCGTTGCTTAGATTCATTATTGCAGTCTATGTAGCAAGTTTCATGGGATACATTGAAACCCTATTCAATGAAATATGCTTGCTATTAAATTGTTTTATTCAGAATGATTAAGACATTATGGGAAAATTGATTGTTAATCATGAAATGCGATTTAGGTGACAATATGCAAATTAATACACAAAAAAAAGATATTATATGGAACTACTTAGGAATCTTCTTCTCTCTGGGTTCTCAAGTTATATGGCTGCCCGTCCTGATTCATTATTTGCCGCCAGATATTTTAGGTTTGTGGTACGTATTCGTCAGTATTGGCGGTATGGTTGAACTTCTTGATAGTGGCTTTACGCCGACTCTGAGTCATTGCATGACTTATGCGTGGAGTGGAGCCATGGATTTGAAGAAACAGGGCGTCGTCTTTTCCGGTGAACGGAGTGGGCCGAATTATGCTTTGGTTTATGGGATTTTGAGTACTTGCCGAGTCTTATATTTGGGCATTGCCTGTATAGCTACCTTAGTTATGGTCAGTGCTGGTACGTTGTACGTGCAGCGCATCGCCTCGGCCTATTTATCTTGGCAAGTTTATGCTACTTGGATGCTTTATATAGCATCAACCTTTATTAATCTTTATATAGGGTACTATGCTGTCGTCCTCGTCGGTATCGGCGATATTTTTCATAAAAACCGGGCACAGATTTTATCGAAAGGGGTCTTTTTGATATTAGGAACACTCGGCCTTGTTTGTGGCTTTGGCATTCTCAGCCTTGGCGTAGCTTATTTTGCCAGCGGTTTTGTTTTACGCTTTTTATGCAAACATTATCTCATCAAGGCCCACAAGTTTGATGAATTATTCCGAAAATATCGTCATCAGACAGATTACTCCAAGCGCCACGTTTTAGCCATGATGTGGCCCAATGCCTGGCGAGATGGATTGGTTACGGTTACGGCTTATCTGACAGGGCAGGCTACCGTACTGATGAGTAGTGGTTTTCTGACTCTGTATGAAACGGGGATTTACTCTTTTTCCATGCAAGTCGTCAATGCCTTGATTAGCATTGCTTCAGGTATGTTCAGTGCCTATGTTCCGGCAATCCAATCGGCCTACGTATCTCGTAACCGAAAAGTCATGAAAGATTTATACGCGAAGTCCATGGCCTGTGCTTTTCACCTCAGTTTCTGGGGCATCATCGTCTTTGCAGCGATTGGCATTCCCATCGTACAACTCCTGCGCCATGACTTCGCCATTGAACGACCGGCCTTCCTGATGCTGGCGCTGTCAATTTATCTCTTGAATCGCCATCGAAGTTCCGCCTGCTTCATCAGTACTATGAATAAGCTGCCATATACCTTCAGCTTCATTTTCTTTGGCGTCATCAGTATCAGTGCCACCTATATTGGACTAGCTTACTTCCATTTAGGATTATGGGGCCTCATCCTTATTCCCTTAGCGGTCCAGTCCATCTACAATAACTGGAAATGGAACCAAGTCGTCAATCGCTATCTGCATACCACAGAAATCAGATTGATGAGACAGGGAACGGCGGATCTTATGCAGATAGTAGGGAATAAAATATTTAAAACGAAATCATAAAAATAATCCGGCTGCGGTGAATCACTGGGCCGGATTGTTTTATTATGAAATGGTTGAATATTTATGATGATTGTAAGCGTTGAGGGGATTGTAAGATTTCTTGAATAATCGTGGAGACTTCCCTGTTTTCGGCAGGATTATCCATGAATAGGATGAGATGTCAAGGGGATTATGATATAATAAATACAGATTCATTTTTGCAATCATTTGATGTGAGATCACAGTGTTTTTTGAGATTTGAGAGGCGTATCATATAGGAGCTTTTTCTAATCGGTTATTAGGAGTGGTAATATGTTATTAGAGTACACGTGTTCGAATTATAAATCAATAAAAGATAAGGTCGTCTTTTCTTTATTATCAGATAAAAATGATCATAGCCACTCTGAAAATGTTGTACCTTGCAGTAATAAGAAAGTTTTACGGTCATCAATTATTTACGGAGCCAATGGTTCTGGCAAAACCAATTTTTTAGATTCGATAGGTTTTATGGCAGCATTGGTAAGCCAAAGCATCCATAAACAACCTGGTGAAATTATTCCGCAATTTCCTCATAAATTATCTGAACATAATGTTCCTACCGTATTTAAAGTACAGTTTGTTCGTCACGGAATCAGATATTCTTATGGCTTTTCTATTCTAGATAATTTTATTGATGGAGAGTATTTATATTATTTTCCTAAAAAGCGTCGTGTAAAAATTTTTGAACGAGATGGGATGCGGATTATTCCAGGAGACCGGTATAAAAAAGCTTTTGATGTCAGCTTGGGAGTGCTTAAAGAAAATCGACTTTTTTTGTCTTGTGCAGCTAATTATACCAATCTTAGTGAAATTGAAGAAGCTTTTTTGTTCTTTATTCAGGATATTGTCATATACAATAAAGACATAAATAATTGGACTGACTATTCTATTAATTTAATGAAAAAGAATAAAGCTATCAAACAAAAGTTTATTGAGCTATTGCAACAGTTTGGGACTGGAATAAAAAATATTAGTAGTAAAACTGAAAAAGTGAAAATTGATGCAGAACCGATACCTAATGAATTAAAGGGAATTTTGCCAAGCGAAGTAAATCGAATTACCGTTAAAGTGGATTATGGTAGATTTCAAACAGATTTATCTTCGGAAGAATCTGACGGTATTCAGAAATTATTTGAATTATTATGCCCGATAATAGATATTTTGGCCAATGATAAGGTATTGCTTTGTGATGAACTGGAAAATAGTTTGCATGAAAGCTTAGTTTATCAAATTATACAGATGTTTCATCAAGAAGGGTCTCAGGCTCAGTTGATATTTTCTACGCATGATACAAGTCTATTGAGTACAGATATCTTTCGTCGGGATCAGATTTGGTTTACTCAGTTGACCGAAGAACGAGCTACCGATTTATATTCATTGATAGAATTTAAAAATTTAGGAGAATTAGAGAATATTGAAAAGGGATACATTGCTGGAAAATATGGGGCGATTCCTTTTCTCAATACTCCGGCTGTTAATCAATTTAGCGAACGATAGGAAAGGGGGATAAATTTATGTTGGAGGCTGATGTAAATTTATCTTCCCGGACTAAAGCCGTACGGGATAAGGCGCTCCCGCGCCAAATAAAGACGTTTACGTTGGAAGAAATAAAGCAACATTTTGATGAAAGTCTATTAATGATTCAACAGCAATTTGATATTGCACAGAATTTTTTGAGAAATGGTAATTTGGCAGAGGCACAGTATATATGGCGTACACAAATCGTACTGTTAGAAAGTGCGTATGATTTTTATATGCATGAAATCGTAAAATTTGGGTTATATAAAATGTATGAAGGGGACTTGAATAAAACAGAAAAGTATGAAAATTTAAAAGTCGATATGAAAACACTTTTGGAGGCATTAAATAATCAACGAGATGATTCCAAGTGGTTTTTGGAGTTTATTAATCGATATTATAGTATGTCTACATTAGCTTCCTACGACTCATTTAAGGGACTTTGCGGATTATTGGGAATTGAACGACGAGATATAGAAAAGACAGCTTTTTATGACCGAAATTCACGTGAACCTGTAGACAAAAAATTAAAACGGGTTTTGAAAGAGCTTTTTGATAGGCGAAATCGGATCGCGCATCAATATGACCGTGAACATGCAGATGCAGAACTTCAAACGATTCAAGAAGAGAGCGTTCAATCGTTTTTCAGAGACGTACCTCAAATTGTGAATGCGATATATGAAGAAATGAAAAAGAAATGTGGAAGTAGTTTAAAATAGCATGTCTTACTATTGGAAGAGAGACTATACAATGAGTTGTTAATACGAGTAGCTGAATTTTCTATTTGGGAGGTGTTTGGATTGAAGAAATTAATGATATCATGATATAATATTATTTAAGTAAAATACTTTTTAAAATATTCATAGGGCATAAATTTTGATTAGAACTTATAGGAGTATTGCATATGAGTGATGTTTTATTGCAGGATGAAATTGATAAGGTAAGGAGACAAATTAAAACAGATAATTATCAGATGTCTATTGGTGAATTAGCTAATCTTTATAGAGATGGTGATTTGAATATTAAGCCTATTTACCAAAGACTATTTAGATGGGATATTTCTCAACAGTCAGCTTTAATTGAATCTATTTTATTAGGAATACCAGTTCCACCAATTTATGTTTTTCAAGAAAAAAGTGGAAAATGGGATTTAATAGACGGTTTACAAAGACTTGCAACTATTTTTAAATTTATGGGCATTTTAAAATCTGAAAGTGCTAATAATTTCGTAGAACCAGAAGTGCTTATTGAAACTAAATTTTTAAAAGCGCTAGATGGAAAGTTTTGGTCTAGTAGTAAAGAGAACAATTCATTAAGTGATAGTCAGCGAAGATTTATCAAGAGAGCTAAATAGAGAGCTAAATTAACTGTAATTATAATTGATCAAGATAGTGATGACTTTTTTCAATATGAAATGTTCCAACGTCTTAATACAGGTGGGACTCATTTGAGCTCGCAAGAAATAAGAAATTGTATTTTAATTGCTAAGGATCAGAGTATTTATGAAACTTTTTGTGAACTTAGTAAATACATTTCGTATGTTAAATCGTTGCCGTTATCGCCTAAAGAAAAGAAGGAACAAGTTCCTATTGATTTTGTAATACGTTATTTTGTACTTAAATATTCGGATTTATGTGTGAGCGATTCTGAAAATTATAGTACATTTATTACTAATGAGATATTAAATATTATTGACAGCGGAAAATTATCTTTTCAGAAAGATATAATTATATTTAAAAAAACTTTTGATTTATTATCAGAAATATTAGGGAAGGATGCATTTAAAAAATATTCAGCTAAAAGTAAAAAGCATACTGGCCCTAAAATTGTAGGTGCTTTTGAAGCAATTATACCAGGTGTTATTGATAACTTATCGTACTATGAGAAAAATAAAGATATGCTGATTAAGAAGATTCAAGAATTGTATTATCGAAAAGATTATCTGCAAGCTAATGAACATGGGGTGAGACCTGTAGGAAGATTAAAAAAATTGGTTAAATTTAGTCGAAAATATTTTGTGAGTGAGTAGAATGAATGTACGTACAGTTGATGATTTTGAAGATGCTTTAGATCGAGAATGGTCTTGGAGAAAGCAAGAAATGATTGCTTTGAAATTATCTGTTCAAGGCAATCCTATGATGCTACGTGCTGGAATTGCTTTATTATGTGCACATTTCGAAGGCTTTTTGAAATATGGTTCTCGATTATATGCTATACATATTTCACAACAGCATTTAAAGTATGCTGATTTAATAGATTCTTTTTCTGCATTTGTTTTGAGAAAGAAATTTAATGAATGTCGTGAGAGCGATAAAATTAGCGTGCATATGAGATTGCTTCAAGCATATTTTGATCTTTTAAATAAAAGTTTTAAGTTGACTAATGCTGATCGAGAAGTTGTAATTAATACACGGTCTAATCCATCAACTAAAGTTATTAAAGAAATTTTGTCAACTATTGGTATTAAGACTGATATTTTTGATACCAAAGCAAATTATATTGATAGTAGTTTATTAGCTAATAGAAATAAAGTAGTCCATGGTGAAAAAATTCAAATTAGATGGGATGATTTTGTAGAAACTTTTCAAATTATTATGAAGTTAGTAGAGGATTATAAGGGCCTCCTTATTGAGGCAGCCCATAAAAAAATTTATTTAAAAATAAATAATAGCAACCCAATCTAGGAATACATACATTTTATGTAAATTCCGCAATTTAGGTAAAATGGCAGATATAGTGAATGTACCCTCTGATAGCTTCAAGAATCCTTTTTTTACTGCAAGGAATTCCCTATAAAAAGAGTGATATTATAGATATATTTATTATTTCTGCATCGCCTTTGATATAGTAAAAAAATAAGGAAAGAAGAAACCGCATTATAAATAAAAACTATTATATTTTATGGTCTTTTTAAAGCAATTGAAAAAAGTTATGCTTTTTTGGAAGAGATGGGGATGATTAGGTCCTGACTCTGATTTTTTTGCTTTTTTATTGATGATTTATGAAAATAGATATTTTTTCACTGATAAATTGTAGTAACTTAATTTGTAATAAGCGAAAATGTTGCATTAAAAATAGATGGAATGTATGATGAAATATAAGTGGATTTGTTGGGTTAGTTTATTGTTTGTTTTTGCTGTCATCGGTGTGATTTGGTGGCATTCTATGCAGAATGGTGTGGCTTCGCATGCCGAGAGCCGGCGCATGCTGGCTTTTGCTTTATCTCATCTTCAGGGAACGCGGCTGGCACCGTATTTAAGCGACGGGCATATCCGGCGCTTGGCGCATTTGACGGAATATACGACATTGGGCGTCGTGTTGAGCAGTTTTTCTGTTTTAATTTCGCGGCGTTCTCATAAAGTTTGGGTGCTCCTGATTGGAATCAGCGTGGCCGCGATTGACGAATATATTCAGCTGTTTTCCGGTGGCCGGACGTCGACGTGGCATGACGTGGTGCTCGACGGTGTCGGGTGTATGATTGGAATTTTTTTAGTCATGGTTATCCGGGGAGTGAAGCGGGGCATCTGTGCCATACTCAAGGTTGGCACCACGCAGTGACATCCATAGGGGCTTTTATAAGTTTTTAGAATTATTGTTGCTGTCCTTTGGGGATTACCTTGACGAACTAATTAAGATAACGTTAGAATGATAAAAAATTGGTTCGTGATATTTGGCAAACGAATATGGAGGGCTGTAGATGGACATCAATGATTTTCAAGGAATTGAAGCAAGCTTTTTAGATTATAAAACTTCTTTGGAGGCGGAGAAACCTAAAAGTTGGTTAAAGTCAGTTTCTGCATTTGCGAATACGAAAGGCGGACATATTTTATTTGGTGTTACGGATAAGACACATGAAGCAATTGGTTTGGCTGATGTGCAGAAGGTAGCTAGCAAAATTTCAGAATTAATATCAGTTCGAATTAGTCCAATGGTAAATTATACGATAGAGCCTTTTCCGAGTACTAGCGATGGGAAGTCCTGTCTCGATTTATCCGTTTTTTCAGGGCCTCATTATCCCTATTATTATGTGCATGAACAAACTCGGGAATGTTATGTTCGCAGAGGCGATCGTTCTGAACCAGCGACTACTTTAGAACTTAATACGCTTATTTTAAAAGGTATGAATCAAACGTATGATGCATTGCCAACTCCTTATAAAATAGATGATATTAGCTTTACTTTGTTAGGAGCGACTTTTAAACAGGAAACTGGCGAAAGTTTTAATTTTCCGCAGGAGGCAATTTCCTTGGGATTGATAACTCCAAACGGGGAAGTTACAAATGCGGGGTTATTGCTTTGTGATCAAGGTGTTTTACGGCATTCCCGTGTTGTCTGTACACATTGGAAAGGTAAAGAAAAAGGCGAAATTGATGGAGATGCATTAGATGATCAAGAGTTTTTTGGGACTAGTTTGATTATGCTTCTGAATAATGCAGAAGCGTTTATACGAAATAATTCAAAAAATCCATGGACGGTTCAGGGCATGCGTCGAGAGGAGAAAAGCGATTATCCTTTTAAAGCAGTTCGCGAAGTTTTAGTGAATGCCTTGATTCATAGAGATTATCAAAATATGGGTGCTGAAGTACATGTTGACATGTATGATGACCGTATGGAAATATCTTCGCCTGGCGGTATGATGAATGGAAGTCGTATTCAAGATTTGGATTTAAGAATGGTACCGTCCATGAGAAGGAACGAGATTATTTCAGATATTTTTGGAAGATTGCATTATATGGATCGTCGAGGCAGCGGGATACGCCGGATTATAAATTCATATACTCATTATAAGAATAAGCCAATTTTTTATTCCAATGAGTATTTTTTTCTTGTTTCTTTACCGAATAGAGGGATAGCATCAAAAATTAAGGATACTACGGAAAAAACGCAACTTACTGGAAAAGAAACGCAACTTACAGGGGAAGAAACGCAACTTACAGGGGAAGAAACGCAACTTACAGGGGAAGAAACGCAACTTACAGGGGAAGAAACGCAACT
>OGIT01000380.1_pt1 | contig 22018 bp, 19 predicted proteins | sample 1571881 | NCBI WGS metagenome assembly OGIT01 (sample SAMEA2582101, study PRJEB24529) | metagenome | biome: Human gut stool | place: China | collected 2011 | reverse complement strand
TTATTCCTTGGGATGATGATATGGATATTAGTATGACATATGATTCATACATTAAGTTTATAGCTGTAGCCACTGAGGAGTTTAAAGATAAGTTTTTTATTCAAAATTATAAAACGGATAAAAATTATGATATTGTTGGAGTTCATACAAAAATCAGAGATAAACAATCAATATTTATAGAGGAATGGGATAAAACATATCAACAAGGTGCATTTATAGATATTTTTGTGATGAATCAATTTAAAGAAAATAATATTTTTTATAAATTATATTAAAAATTAATAAGATATGAGAATTACCTAAGCAAGAAAATGAATAATAGGCTTTTATGAGGGAAACCTAAATTAGTATTCAAAAGATTGAGAGAAAATTTACTAATTGATAGGAGAAGTGTAAATATGGGAAACAATATGGAACTGGAATATCCTATGTTTTGCTACCAATGTGAGCAAACAGCTGGTGGAAAAGGATGTACTAAACTTGGAGTATGTGGAAAAACTCCGGAAGTATCTAATCTTCAAGATCTGTTGATTTTTCAACTAAAAGGAATAAGTTGTTATGCAAAAGAAATTATAGAAAAGGGAGAGGAGCTTGATAAAAACATTGTAAGTTTTATAGAAAACTGTTTATTTACAACATTGACTAATGTTAATTTTGATGCTGACAATCATATAGAACTGCTAAAGGAATCCGATAAAATTAAAAATGAACTTAAAAAGAAAGTTGGAAAAATTAAAAATGATACACTTCATGCTACATATAAACTAAGCAGCACTAAATCAGAAATGCTTAAAGATGCTAAATTTGCAGGAATTATGTATGATGAAAAATTAGACCCAGACATACGTTCATTAAGACAGACTATTGTTTATGGTCTTAAAGGAATCAGTGCATATGGGCATCAAGCAAGAGAACTTGGATATTATGATGATGAAGTTGATGCTTTTTATGTAAGAGCACTTGAAGCAGTTTGTAATGATACCCTAAGTGTAGAAGACCTTATACGCTGGACCATAAGAACTGGTGAAATGAGTGTCGCAATAATGAAAAAACTTGACGAAGCAAACACTAAAATTTATGATAATCCTTCACCACAAAAAGTTAATACCAATATAAAAAAAGGACCCTTTATAATAGTTTCAGGACATGACCTTAAAGATTTAGAAATGATTCTTGAACAAACCGAAGGAAAAGGTATTAATATATATACTCACGGCGAAATGATACCTTGCCATGGATATCCAGGGCTTAAAAAATATAAGCATTTAGTAGGGAATTTTGGTGGTGCATGGCAAAATCAACAAAAAGAATTTGATAATATACCTGGATGCATTTTAATGACTACAAATTGTCTTATGAAGCCAAGAGAATCATATAAAGATAGAATATTTACCACAAGTGTTGTTGGATGGGATGGAGTAAAGCATATTGGTAAGAATAAAGATGGAAAGAAAGATTTTAGTGTAATTATAAATAAGGCATTAGAACTAGGTGGCTATAAGGAAGATGAAGAAGTTCATGAAATATTAGTTGGATTTGCACATCATGAAACTTTAAGTCATGCTGAAACTATTATAAATGCAGTTAAGGAAGGAAAGATTAGACATTTCTTCTTAATTGGTGGCTGTGATGGAGCAAGGCCTGGAAGAAACTATTATACTGAATTTGCAAAGCTTGTTCCAAGAGACTGTATAATATTAACGTTAGCCTGCGGAAAGTATAGATTTAATAAATTAAACTTTGGAGAAGTAGCTGGACTTCCAAGATTATTAGATGTAGGGCAGTGTAATGATGCATATTCAGCAGTAAGAATTGCTACAGCACTTGCTGATGCATTTGATACAGATGTTAATGGATTACCTCTTTCTATCATTTTATCATGGTATGAACAAAAAGCTGTTGCAGATTTACTTGCATTATTATCACTTGGTATCAAAGGAATTTATTTGGGACCAACTCTTCCAGCATTTTTAAGTCCTAATGTTCTTCAATATCTTGTAGATACTTTTGATATAAAACTTATAAGTACACCTGAAGATGACTTGAAATGTTGCTTAAAACAAAATATATGATTTATATCATAAATATTTAATATTTGTAAAAAGAAAAAAGTGGGGATTTTACAATTTTAAAATTCCCATTTATCTCTGCTTATTCATTTTTTATTTTTATAGAAATCTTAATCACATAATCATCTACATTCCTCGTAACAACATCATCTATTAGTACTTCTTCATACGCATCTCCATCAATCTTTAAGTTTTCTTTGTTTAAAAATTCAAATAATTTCTTATAGCTTTTATAGACAGTATCATAGTATCCAAAATGATAAATCACTGCATAATCACCTTCAGGTTTTTTAGGATATTTATTGAACATTTTTAAATTTGGAACCTTTGAAAAATAGTAATCGTACAGTATAAAATTATTCATAATATTAAAATCTTCATTTATAAGACGTTCCTTCTTTATTATTGAACCTATAGTATATCCGTAAGATAAATTATTTTTTTTACAATATTTAATATGTTCTGCAAATGTAGTTACGTCATAGGATTCACCTGTGTTTTTTACTATATCACTTAAAATAATAATTTCTTCATCATGATGTTCTATGAAAATTTCATGAGAACAAGTCTGAGCTTCTTCGATTATTTCTAATTTTACATCCAAAAGTTTTTGCACTCTCTTTAAGTGAGAGATTTTATCCTCAATAATTGATTTTTCTTTGTTAAATAAATCTACAGTTTTTTCAGGAGTCCTTGTATCTAAAAATTCCTTAATTTCTTTTAGAGGCATTTCTAAATCTTTTAATATATTAATTACAGAAAATAGCTCAAGCTGATTAGAAGAGTAGTATCTATATCCATTCTCAGTAATTTTCTCAGGTTTAAGAAGATTTATATTATCATAGTGAAATAAAGTTTTTTTGTTTACACCACACAATTGTGCAAACTCACCAGTAGTATAGTATTTAATATGTTTATCCATAAAAATCATCCTTTAAAAATCATCTTGACTATCCTGTTACAGGATACCTTATTATATAAAAGACTAAAGAAAAAATCAATCAAAAGAGGTGTTTATGGAAAATTCATTAAATAGAAATTTAAGTTTACTATCACTCATTAAAATTACTTTGCCTACTGTTCTAATGATGGTTTTCTTTGCAATGTATTCAATAGTAGATGGTATGTTTGTATCTAGATTTGTAGGTCCGAATGCACTTTCAGCAATAAACATTGTTTATCCAGTAATAAGTATGCTTATAGGAATAAGCGTAATGCTTGCTACAGGTGGAAATGCGATTGTTTCTAAACTTATAGGTGAAAAAAATGAGAAAGAAGCAAAAGAAAATTTTACACTTATTATAATATCAGCATTAGTTATAGGCATATTAATCGCGCTGATATCAATAATATTTATAGATGATATTATAAAAATTTTAGGAGCTACAGATAGTTTATTAGAGTATTGCAGGAATTATTTATCTATAAATTTAATTTTTACACCATTTATAATGCTTAAGCTAATATTTGATTACTTTTATGTAACTGTTGGAAAATCTAGTTTTGGTTTATTTGTTTCAGTTCTTGGTGGTGTAACAAATATTATTCTTGATTATGTTTTTATAGTAGTATTTAATATGGGGGTATCAGGTGCGGCAATTGCAACAGTAATAGGATATGTACTTCCGTCCATTATAGGAATGATATTTTTTGCAAGAAGAAATAGTTTAATACATTTTACAAAGCTTAAAATAAAATTAAATGTCCTTAAAGAATCCTGTATAAATGGATCTTCTGAAATGATAACTCAACTGTCTACGGCTGTAACAACTTTTTTATATAATATTGCTATGCTAAAATATCTAGGTGAAACAGGAGTTGCTGCAATTACAGTAATTTTATATATACAATTTTTATTATCCGCAGCTTATATTGGTTTTACATCTGGAGTTGCACCAAGAATAGGATATAATTATGGGGCTAAAAATAAAGATGAAATTAAAAAGCTAGTTAAATACAGTTATATAATAATCACAATATTTTCACTCATAACGTTTATTGTATCAAAAATTCTAAAAGTTCCTCTTACTACATTATTTTGTGGAAAAGGTACAGATGTTTATTATATAACTGTTAATGGATTTAATTTATTTTCAATAAGCTTTTTATTGTGCGGATTTAATATATTTACAAGTGGTATGTTTACAGCATTTTCAAATGGGAAGGTTTCGGGATTGCTTTCCTTATTTAGAACATTTATATTTTTCATTTTAGGTATGGCTATTCTACCGCCATTTTTAGAAGTAGATGGTATATGGTTGATTGCTGCATTTTCTGAAATATTATCAGTCATATTATCAGTAATAGCAATATATAGATACAGATACTCTTATGGATACAATATTTCAATTGAAAATAAAAAAATAGCAGTATAGAAATAATTTTTACAAATTTTTTATGAGTCCTTTAAATATATAATTTTATTTAAAGGACTCATGATTTTTTATTTACATATGTTATAAGTTTTATATGTGTAATATCAATTCATACTCTTAAATACTATAATAAGATTAGATGATTAAAATTATATTAACTCTAATAAATTGTAATCATTATAATATTGATATATAATTTATTTATATGATAAACAAAATGGAGGAGTTTTGGCATGAATAATAACGATTTTTTTGATATAGAAAATCAAATAGAGAATGCAATAAACAGTGCATTTAAATACATAAATTATGCTAATCGAAAAGCTACAGACATACGTGAAAATATAATGGATAACATTAGCGATACTGCTGAAGATACTATTCATGACATTAAATCAAAATTCCATGAAGGTTCAGATAGCATTGAAACGAAATTCCAAAAGATGTCTGAAAAATTTGAACATGGAGTAAATAAATTAAATAAAAAAGAACAAAAGGAAATTTATAAGTATATTTCTAAAAAACCATTAGGCAAGTACAAAGGTATGATTTATTATGTCCTTGGCATAACAGGAAGTGTTGCATTTGCCATAAGTTTTGGTGCATGTTCAATTCTTACAATGTTCAATAGTAAGATTATACGATTAGGAGTAAACATGACACTTGGTACTTTATTTGTATTTTTTGTTGGAAGTGTCATACTTGCATTTAGGGGATGGAAAATAAGAAAAAGACTAGAGAGGTTTAATAAATACTCTGATATATTAAAAGGTAAAAATTATAGTGAAATAAGCAAATTATCAGAGTCAGTTTCAAAGAAAAATAAATTTGTCTTAAAAGATATTGAAAAGATGATGAGTCTTAATATGTTTAAAGAAGGACATATTAGTGAGGATAAATCATATTTTATTCTTGGTGATGAAGTATATGAAGAATACTTAAATTCAATGAAAGCATATAGTGAACGTTCAAAGGAAGAAGCAGACAACACTGTTGAGCAAGATAAAAGTGAATTAAGTTTGGTAATTGAAAATGGTGAAAAGTATATTTCAGAGATAGAAAGTGTAAATTATTCATTACATGGAAATAATATATGCACAAAGCTTAATGAAATGGCTAATATAACTAGAAATATTATTGATAATGTACGAAAGAATCCTGATAATCTTCCTTTAGTAAAAAAATTCTTTAATCATTATCTTCCTATATCATTAAAGCTTATTTATTCATATAGAGAATTAAATACTCAAACTATAGAAGGTGAAAACATAAGAAAAGCAAAAAATGAGATAGAAAATAGTATAGATTTAATAAACACAGCATTTAGAAAGCTTTTAGATAATCTCTTTGAAGATGTTGTTTTAGATGTTTCATCAGATATTTCAGTGCTTGAAACTCTTTTCACACAAGAAGGATTAACAGAAGATGATTTTAAAAAGAAAAATAAGTAAAATAAATTAATTGAGATAATATATTCAACTAATGGGTATAGATAGAGCAGACTTAAAAGGGAGGATTAGAATATGAACGATAATAATACGAATAACAATTTTGATGATGGTTTTTTTAACAAACAGCCAGAGCCAAGTCTAATTTTTGAACCATCTTTTGAAGATGAAAATAATAAGGTAGATACTACTGCACAAAATCAGCCAAAAGAAACTGAAGATAATCTTTTAACTCCAGAAGAAAAGAAAATGGTAGATGACTTTGTTGACAAAATAGAATTAACAAATTCCAACTCAATACTACAATATGGAGTTGGAGCTCAAAAAAAGATAGCTGATTTCTCACAGGCAGCACTTAATAATGTTAGAACTAAAGATTTAGGAAGTATAGGAGATATGCTCTCTAGTGTTGTTGGTGAATTGAAAACTTTCGAAAAGACTGAAGAAAAAAAGGGTATTTTAGGAATTTTCAAAAAGCCTGTACAAAAAATTGATGCAATGAGAACAAAATATACAAAAGTTGAAGAAAATATAGATAATATATGCACTTCCCTTGAAAATCACCAAATACAGCTTCTTAAAGATATATCGATGCTTGATAAAATGTATGAAACAAATAAAGTTTATTTTAAAGAGCTTTATATGTATATACTTGCTGGTAAGAAAAAACTACAAAAGGCAAGAGAAGAGGAACTTCCTAAATTAGTAGAAAAAGCAAGATTGAGTGGTCGCCCAGAAGATGCTCAAGAGGTAAGTGATTTTACAGCATTATGCGATAGATTTGAAAAGAAAATTTATGATCTTGAACTTACAAAAACAATTTCACTTCAAATGGCACCACAAATAAGGCTTGTTCAAAATAATGATACATTAATGTCTGAAAAGATACAATCAACTATAGTGAATACAATTCCTTTATGGAAGAGTCAGATTGTACTTGCTTTGGGATTAGCTCATTCTACTAATGCTATAAAAGTACAAAATGAAGTTACAAATATGACAAATGAACTTTTAAGAAAAAATGCAGAAACATTAAAAATGTCTACTATTGAAACTGCAAAAGCAGCTGAACGAGGTATTGTTGATATTGATACATTAAAAAATACAAATGAATCATTAATATCAACTCTAGATGAAGTTTTAAGAATTCAAACAGAGGGACGTCAAAAGCGTCAAGAAGCCCAGGATGAACTTCATAATATAGAAGAACAGTTAAAACAAAAATTACTATCAATAAGCAGTAAATAAAATATACAATCACTTTAAAAAGTATGTATTACCGTATTGTTCGGTTTTATATAATTTTTTAACTATAATTTTTTAACTTTTAACGATTACTTTTTACATAATTTTATGATATAATTTAAATGTTGACAGAAAAGGAGGTAATTTATGAACAAATTCTTAAAAAATACCGGAAATAGAATAATGCTTTTTATAATTACTTTAGTAATTGGAATATGCTTTATTTCATCGTATTTATCGTATCACAAGACAAAAGATAATATTTTATCTACAGCTTATGAAACTCTTAAAGCAAGAACCAACGATAGTTCTTCATCTATTGAAAGAGAATTTTACTATCGTAATGAACAATTGAACAATGTGGCATCGTTACCAGAAATAAAATCTATGGACTGGAATGTACAACAACCAGTGCTTTTACAAGAAGCTAAAAAATGGAAATTTGATAATCTTTTTGTTATGGATGCTTCTGGTTATGGTTATTACCCTGATACTTCAGAAATAAAAGACCAGTCAAATGAGGATTTCTTTTTAACAATGAAAAAAGAAGGAAGCTTTATAACAGAGCCATTTATAAAAGAGGATGAAAAACAATCTATAACAACAATGGTCACACCTATAAAAAATGATTCTGGAGAAATAGTTGGATATTTATGTGGATCTATTGATTTAACAGATATAAATAATATAGTGCAGTCTATTAAATTTGGACATGATGGATATGCATTCTTGTTAAATGAAAACGGTAATTTCATTGCTCATAATGATATGAATTTAGTATTTGAAAAAGTTAATTTTAAACAGAATTTTAATTCGAGTAATGATGAAAAAAGTGATCAAATATTAGAAAATGTATTTAAAAAGATTACCTCTAAAGAAACTAATGTTGAAGAATTAAAATTAAAAGATTCAGATATTTTTGTTTCCTATACAGAAGTAAAAAATACCCCATGGTCTCTCTGTATAGTTGCTTCTAATGACGAAGTGTTTAGTGGCGTAAATAGACTAGCTGTTCAGCAAGTTATCCTAGCTATAATATTTGCAGTTATTGGTATTGTGATTTCAATTTTTATAAGAAAATTTTTATCAAGAAAAATCAAAGATATAGAAGAGTATGCAGAAGAACTTTCTTTATATAATTTAGCATACAGAAATAATGCTACTACAAATGATGATTTTGGACAAGTAGTTAAAAGGTTAAACTTTGGGGTAGATGTATTAAATTCAACAATTAATCAAGTAAGAGTTAACAGTGAAGAAATATCTGAAAGCAGTGCAGATATAGATTCTATGATAGATGAAATTTCATTAGATCTTGAACATGCAGCTGCTACAACAGAAGAGATATCAGCTACAATGCAGCAATGTAATGCTTCATTACAAGAAGTAAATAGAATTACTGATAAAATTAATGAAAGATCTAAAGATTCAGATAAAAAAGCTAAAGATAGTTTGATATTAGCTAAAACAATTGAAAGTGAAGCTAGTTTAATTCATTCTGAAACTATTAATTCAAAGCATAGTATAGAAGAAACATATGAAAAGTGTAAAGATAAACTTGAAAGAGCTTTAGATAGAATTTCCATAGTTGAAAGTATTTCTACAATGTCTAATAGTATTCTTGAAATATCAGAAGAAACAAATCTTCTATCATTGAATGCATCAATAGAAGCAGCTCGTGCTGGTGAGCATGGAAAAGGATTTGCAATAGTAGCAGAAGAAGTTAGAAAGTTATCAGAAGAAAGTGCTTCAACAGTTAATACTATTCAAAAAAATATAGACAGTGCCATTAAAGCAGTAAAAGATTTATCATCGTCATCAAGAGAATTATTAAGTGTAGTAGAAAAAGATATACTTACAGATTATGAAAAATTAATCAATGTAACTTTATCATATAAAAATACCGGAGATAATGTTAAAGAAATGGCTTATGATTTTTCTAATACATCTAATGATGTATCAAAAGCTATGAATGAGATATCTGTTAGTATAAATGAACTTGCAGAAGCAATTTCAGTAGTAACTGATTCATCCGTTACTATAGCAGATAATATGAATAGCATCAATAATAAGAAAGATAATATTGTTAAAAATTCTAAAGAAAATAAGAGTAAATCCTCTAATCTTTCAGAAATAGTCAATAAATTTAAGTTATAATATAAATAATAAAAAAGAAGTTCTAAAAAATAGTTTAGAACTTCTTTTTTTATACATTAATTTTTCTTACTTTGATTTTTTACCTTTTCTAAATAGTCTGTTTGATTAACTATGTTTTCTTCAAAGTTTTCAATTGCATTTTTAGTGAAATTTCCTACTTTGGCCATATTACCATAATTATTATGATTATTCATATTATCTTACCTTCCTTTTTATAATATATACTATTAATATCTGTAGAAGCCTATATTATATTCATGGAAAAATAATATGAAGTATCTATATTTTCATTAAAATTATTCTGCGATTATTTATAAAAAATATTAAGACTAGATAATAAATTTATATCCTAATATACTAAAATTTTGTTATAATTAAATATCAGGGGCTAAGGTAATAATATGCTATTATACAAAGGAGAAAATTAAAATGAATGATAACTCAATACTTATTTTTTTGCTTTTTATAACATTACTATGTATAATGTTATACTTTGCTTTAAAATTGTATTTTAATGAAAAAAGGCATTTTACTTTTGAAATTATAACTATTCCTCTTGGCATTTTTAAATTTGATAAAAGAGATGAATATCTAAAAAATAAAGTGGTTAAAACTTCAAAGGAAGAAATTTATATGGAAATAAAAAAATCCAATTATGATGTTAAAACAAATTTAAAAGAAAGTGAATTGTCTAAAGAAAGTAATCCGAAATTAGAAAGCTTAAATAATTATATTGATAAAGACAAGCTATCATATAAAGATGTGTGTAGCAAGGAAAATACTAGTGCAGTAGTTTATTGGACTGCTGGTGGAAAAGCCTATCACACATCAAAACAGTGCAGAACTCTATCTAGAAGTAAGGTTATATTTAACGGAACGAAAGATGAAAGCGGAAAAGAATTACAATGTATACATTGTAAATAAAATTTTTAAAAGAAATGGGGGAGTTTTATGAATTTAAATATGATACATCATGTGGCAATCATTGTTTCTGATTATGAAAAATCTAAAGATTTTTATGTGAATTTACTTGGTTTTAAGATTATTAGAGAAAATTATAGACCTGAAAGAAATGATTATAAATTAGATTTAAAATTAGGCGAATGTGAACTTGAAATCTTTGGAATTGAAAATAGTCCTAAAAGAGTAACAAAACCTGAGGCATGTGGATTAAGACACTTAGCATTTAAAGTAGATTCTGTAGAACATACTGTTAAGGAGTTAAATAGAAAAGGTATTATAACAGAGAGTATAAGATTTGATCAATATACCAATAAAAAAATGACATTTTTCTTTGATCCTGATGGATTGCCATTAGAGCTACATGAATAAATCTTTAAATATAATAATAGTTTCATCCTGAACATTATATAAGACATTGAAAAACATCCGGTAATAAAATCTTCGGATGTTTTTTTATAAATTAAATATAAAAAGTTTAACTTAAACATTCTTTAAGCATTTTTATAATAGAATGATAAGCTCTTTTGTTTTGTCCTGTCTTATAGGAATAAATAAAATCCATCCATAACGACTCTAAAAGTTTCGAAAAAGAATATCGGCTATGATATAATTCATAAATTTCATCTAATATTAATTGACCTTTTTTAAAATCCATAGTAGAAATACTTAATTCTAAAACAGATAATTTCACTGGAACTCTATCTATTGAAATATTATTTTTACCATCGGAAATTATAATATTTTTTGTATCATAATATGTTTTATTTAATAGGGCATATACTGATTTGGGATTGTAATTTTTTACACATTCTTTTATGAAATTCATATAGAGTATCATCAAAAGATTATCCAGATCAAAATCTTCATCTATTTCTCCTTTGATATATTCACAAATTAATTGGCTTCTATATAATATATCAGAAGGAATTGAAACTGAAATAGTTTTTGTTTTATCATCTCTTGCAAAATACTCTATAAAATTATAAATTGAGTATGTAATTTTGTTTATTAAATTTGTGTGCATAATTTCATACATATAAGTTACATCTCCTTCTGAAATGATTTATTATCTAATTAAATAGCAGAGGGGAAGCAGAGTATAAGAAGATTTTTATTATTATGTAAAATTATATGAATATGAATCATATTTTATGTCAATACTTTTAATAATTATTTGAATATTATTGTTATTTTATTGACATCATTATAAAAAAAGAGGTGATATGTTCATGAAAAAATCTTCGGAGAAAGATAAAAAAGAAATTAATAAGTTATTTAAAAAACTGAAAAATAAAACAAGCATTAAAGTTAATGAAATTACCTATAAAAGTAAATAATGTACAATTTTAATAGGTATTCATTTGTTGTTTTATAGAATTTAAACGCGAATCAAATTATAGAAAATATAGTTTATATATTTTTTCAAATTCATTTTTTTCTTACAATGGATACTTAAAAATTGAAAATAAATAAAAAGTCAGGTTCTTAAATTTAGTTATTTTCTTATAGATAACTAGGATTTTATGACCTGACTTTAATAATTAATAATTTACTTAATCAAATAAATGGACATAAACTGTTAGGGGGAACTAGATAAAAAACACCAAAAATATTAGGAATTAAACTAGAATACTCTAATTCCTAATATTTATAACACTTCGTAAAACCTTAGTTTTACGAAGTGTTTACAATCATAGTGAAATACGGTATAATATAAGTAAACATCAGCGTTTAAGAGGTTTTTTATGTTAGGTTTTTAGATGAAATATTTTTTTAGTATTTTGTGCTTTTAGATGTTATTTTTTACATCTTTTCTTAAAATAATTACAAAATCTCAAATAAATATTTCACTATCAAATCATGTTTTTACATGTATAACTATAAGAAAAATTGAGGAGTTAAAATATTATGGAGTACAAGATTAATGTAAGATTGCCAGGGGTAGTTACAAACTATTTAAGTTATATGTCATCAATTAAAGGTTCTAGCAAAAAAACGCTTCATGTATATACTACTGATCTTATTCTGTTTTTTCGTTTTTTAAAAAGAGATAGAAACCTTGTTAATATAGATATTCCTTTTGAGGAAATAGAAATTTATGATATAAATAAAGAATTTATAAGATCTATCGATAGTTCTGATATTTATTCATTTCTATCTTATACAGAATTTGAACGAAATAATTCCAATGTTACAAGACGTAGAAAAATTGCATGTCTTAAATCCTTTTTTAGATTTCTTTATTTAAAACTTCACATGATAGATACAGACCTATGTGAAAATTTAGAAAGACCAAAAGCAAAGCCAAAGCTTCCGGTTTATCTTAAAGAAAATGAGTGTGTTTCTCTTTTAAATAATATTACAGGAAGAAATATTATTAGAGATAGATGTATCATTACTTTGTTTATAAATACCGGATTACGACTATCTGAATTATGCAGCATAAATATTTCAAGTATAAAAGATGATACTCTTGTGGTTTTGGGTAAAGGTAATAAAGAACGTTATATCTATTTAAATGAATCATGCCTAAGTCAATTAGAGGTATATTTAAGATATAGATCTGAAAAATATATTCCCATAAAGGAAGGTCATGAAGATGCTCTTTTTTTAAGCGAACAAAAACAAAGAATAAATCCAAGATCTGTAGAAAATATTGTTGTAAAAGCAGTTAAAAGCGCATGTTTAGACAAGCACTACTCTGCTCATAAGTTAAGACATACATGCGCAACACTACTTTATAAAGCAGGTGCGGATATTAGGAGTATCCAAACGCTATTAGGACATGAAAGTGTTGCTACAACTCAGATATATACTCATGTTGACGTTGATCAAATAAGAGATATTGTAAAATTAAATCCACTTAATAAGCATAAATAACTTAAACTTGTAATTATACAAAGACAGATATGTACATAATCATACATGATTATGTACATATCTGTCTATTTATCAATATTTAGTACTTAAAGAATAAAATTATTTAAGTATTACTTCTACTTTTCTTCATTAATATATAATAAGTAATTCCTGTAGGAATTATGCTTAAGAACCATGAAATCTGTACATTTAAAAATGCAAATGCAGCTCCTACAATAATTGATATTACTGCATATTTATTTACCCCTTTAAATTTCCCATTTTCATTATAAAGCTCATCTATTTCTAAATTCTGCTTTTTTAATATAAAATAATCAACTATAAGAACTGTAAATATAGGTCCTAAAAATGCTGAATAAATTTGAACAAAAAGTTGAAGTCCAGTTGCTGATTCTGGTTTCACAAGAAGCCATGGAAATGTGAAAAATGATAATATTCCAACAATTATAATTGATTTTTTATAACTTACTTTAAACGCATCCATAATTACATATGCAGGTGGGATTATATTGTTTAGAATATTTGTAGTAACTTGTGCAAAAGCTATAAAGATAAGAGTTATAATAACAAGTCCCTTATTATCAACAGCTGATGAAAATACATTTATAGGATCTGCTATACCTGTTGCACTTGATACCATCAAACCAATCAATCCCATAAATAAAGTTGCTGGGATTACTGCAATCCAATATATTATTCCAGTTGTACTAGTTTTTACATCTGTTTTCAATTCTCTAGAATAATCACATACATTTAGCATCATAGTGGTATTTATTCCAAGAAATGAAGTTACAGCTGCAAAAAAAGGCATTCCCCATGTTCCTTTTACATTTATAAGAATATCTGAAAGTTGTGCTCCATACATTTTTACTACACTGTAAAACATATATATTAATGAAACAATAATGAAGATACATCCTATATTTTCAAGCCATTTTATCCCTTTAAATCCGCCAACCGCCATTGCTACCTGTATAATTTGAAATCCAATAAAGAACACTATGATATTATCATAGCCAATAAGACTTTTTGATACTTCATTTAGAGCTTGAGAACCAACCCAGCTTTGAAAACCAAACCATACCACAGCTGGAACTGCACGTATTATTCCTGCAATTTTACTCCCCTTTACCCCAAATGCCGATCTTGTTTGTACTGTAAAGGAAATTCCATATTTATGACCTGCCTTTCCATTTAACATTAAACCTATTGCAGTTATAGTACATCCTAAAATCATTGCTATTACTGCCTGAAAAATATTTATTGTCCCAATTAGGCTTGACCCCATTGTAAATGTACCAATTGAAACACATCCTCCAAGCCATGCGAATAAATATGAAATTTTTCCCATTATCCTCTCATTTTGAGGGTGTAAACAATCTTCACTCATATCATTATTGTTTGAATAATCTATATTAGTTATACTTTCCATAATATTTCCTCCTTATTTCTTTTTAATTTGTACTTTATATCCAAATATCATTAAATTATCATTTGAATTTTATTTCTTTATTAAATTTCCATATCCATGATGAATTGTTATATGTTCATTTCTCGCTTCACCAATATTCAAAGATCTATAATCAGTAGAAACTGGTCCTATAAATGATTTAAAACCAACTACTCCCTCTTTATGTAGTTCCTTTATATTTTCTTTATTTGCATGAACTAGCCCACCTAAAAAAGCATAGTCTACTATTGATTTATTTTTAACAGCTTTTTTTTTGTCATTAAATATTCTTCCATCTGTTAATGCAGGCTTATTTTGAAGGGGCATATCTATAATAGTTGTAATTCCCCCAACTGCAGCAGCTTCTGAACCATGTTCATAATCTTCTCTCCATGTATATCCAGGATCATTTAAATGCGCATGACAGTCTATTGCGCCTGGGAATATATATTTGCCACCCACATCTATTACCTCTTCTGCATTTTCATCTATTTCTCCATGAAAAATTGCACAAATTTTTTCATTTTTTATGCCTATATGCCCATGAAATACACTATCTTTAGTTACTATTTTTCCATTTCTAATTAATAAATCAAACATTTTAAATCCTCCAAACATTAATTTTAGAATACAAAAAGAGACAAATATTAAAATTTTAATATTTGCCTCTTTGCAACTTATTTTACATTTATATAATAATCTTTTAACTATTTGCAAGCGTAAATAATGTTTCTGCAAGTATGTCAGTGCCAAGAGCTATGTCTTCAAAGTCAGTCCATTCATCTGGACTATGACTTACACCATCTTTACTTGGTACAAAAATCATTGAAACAGGTGCAAATTTCCCAACCATCATTGAATCATGATATGCTCCACTTACCATTTTCTTATAAGGAATATCTTTAGACTCACAAATATTTTCAAGAAGTTCAACTATCTGTTCATCAGACTTGGTAGGAATATCGTCATTTATCATATTTAAAGTAATCTCTACCATTCTTTGTTTTTCAACTTCTTTTATAAATTCTTTAAGTTTATTAATAAGATCACATTTTATATCATAATCACTATCCCTTATATCCATTGTAAAATGAACATCTCCACTTATAACATTAGCTGCATTTGGAATAATATCTACAACCCCGACTGTAGCAACTGTATCTTCTGAAATGGATTCTTTTGCTAGTCTCTCAAGTTCTAACGAAATATCACAGCATGCTAAAAATGCATCTTTTCTTAGATTCATTGGAGTTCCACCAGCATGGCTTTGTTTGCCTTTTACAAAAACATCAAAATTAGTTGGTGCTTCTATTGTGTGTACAATACCAATTGGAAGATTTAAATGTTCCAATACTCCTCCTTGTTCAATATGAAGTTCTACTGCTGCAAATACGTCTCCTTTTTTCACTTTTACATTATTAAACTCTTCAAGATTATATCCTAAATCTCTTAATACTTGCGAAAGTGATTTACCATCTTTATCTTTTAAATTTTCAATATCTTCTAAAGTCAGTTCTCCAGCCATTGCCCTGCTTCCAAGACATGAAAGGCCAAACCTTGTGGGTTCTTCTGATGTATATACTATTACTTTAATATCTCTTTTAAAATTCAAGTTAGATTCCTTAATAATTCTTAAGGCCTCCATACCACTTACAACTCCAGCCATGCCATCAAACATACCAGCATTTAAAACCGTATCAATATGAGAACCTGTCCATACTGGCGAAAGTGAACTATCCTTACCTCTAAGTATCCCAAAGATGTTCCCCATAGCATCTTCAGAAACTTCTAATCCAATTTTATTCATTTCATTTTTTACATATTTTCGTGCTTTAAGTTCTTCTTCCGTAAAAAGTACTCTTGTGGTACCAAAATCAGGCGTTGAATTAAAAGTATCAATATCTTCAAGATACCTTTTAATATTCTTATAATCTGCTTTTTTAAACATATATGTAGCCCCCTTATTATAGGTTTTCATTATTTTATAATAATATATATTTTTCTACACAATAACATTTTGAGAACTTCCATTAATATATTTATCAATATTATCAAATACGATTTCTGCTCTTTTTACCATAGATTCTTTAGTTGCAAAAGCAACATGAGGAGTCACAATAAGATTAGGTGCATCAAATAAAACATGATCTACAGGAATTGGAGGTTCAATTTCAAATACATCAATACCTGCCCCCGCAATTATATTGTTTTTTAATGCATCTGATAGAGCTTTACTATCTACAACAGGACCTCTTGCTGTATTAATTAAAACTGCATTTTTTTTCATTAATTTTATGTTTTCTTCATTTATTAGACCTTTTGTATTTTCATTTAATGGTACATGAAGGGATATAACATCACATGTAGATAATAAGGTATTTAAATCTACATATTTTATTTCTTTTCCTTCTTTAACAGTTCTGCTATATGCATAAACCTCACAACCAAAGGCTTTTGCAATATTTGCAACTCTCATTCCTATTGCACCAGTACCTATAACTCCAAATTTCTTTCCTTCAAGTTCAAAACCTACAAGCCCATTTTTAGTACCACCTTTTCTTGTGACAATATTACATTCTACTATATTTCTATATATATTTATAAGAAGCCCAAACACAAGATCAGCTACTGCAACTGTTGAATATCCTGCACAGTTACATACAGTAATTCCTCTATCTTTGCAATAATCTATATCAACATGGTCTACTCCTGTAAAAGCTACACATATCATCTTAAGATTTGGACATTTTTCTATTACATCTTTTCTATATTGGAAATTTGATAAAACAACGATTTCTGCATCCTTGCTTCTCTCAATCAATGTTTCACTATCTTCCACTCTATTGTCATAATAAGTTATTTCAACTCTGTCCCCTAAAACTTTTTCTGCCATATCTAAAAATTTTTCTTTTTCCACTCCTAGCGGTTCTAATATTGATAATTTCATTAATAAATCCTCCTTTTATTCTCACTTAAATTTTTTTAATATATTTAAACTATAATTACTCTATACATTATAGTTTAAATATATACATAGTGTATATATACTATTTTACTCATAATAAAGAAACATCTCTATTACAATCTTTTGAATATATATATGCAAATAATTCACGTCCAACTCCATATGCACACTGTGCAACATAAGGTCCAAACCATATAAAATCTTCTTTTTTAATTCCCATCCATGTATCATCAAGAAGATACATTCCTTCCCCGCTTAAAATATAAGCTCCATGTTCCTGAACATGAGTTTCAACTATTGGATGACATCCTCCAGGCTCAAATGCTAAAATATGCATGTTCATATCGTATCCAAGATCTGTTGGAAGAAGATCTTTTATATACACATTTTCCATATCATCGTATATTCTATATTCTATATTATTTACATTTCCAATGCATATCTTTGCTTCTTTTCCTTCTAATGGAATATACACTTGTTTGTATAAAAGAATCTTTGCATTTTCATCTCCTATATTTTTAAATGAGAGTCCACATCCAGCTGGTGCAAAAGCATATCCTCCATCTGTAAGAATATCTGTATTATCTCCAATTTTTATATCAATTTTTCCATTTACACAATATATAAAGCTTTCAATATTTTCTTCTGTTGCAAAAGGTGATGATGTTCCTCCTCCTATGTTAACATCAATAATGTATTGAACAAAGCTTGCTCCCATTTTAGGTGAAGCAACTATACTGACTCTGCAATCCACTATGTTAGGTATAACATTATTAACAAGTCCATCTTTTGGTATTACTGCATATAATCCAGGCTTCACCACTGCCCTTGTCGATAATAAATCCTTTGGATATCCCATTTCAATCTCTCCTCTAATCTAAAATATATTTTAATTGGCAATTTTAAGTTTATAAATTGATTTCATAATATTTATTTCTGTAATATAGATAGATATACTAATTTTAATAATCTAAAAATATTTAATCTGTATTACAAATAACATCCGTGGCTATAATTACGGCTTGCATAAGATATTGATAATCTGTAAATTCATCTTTGCAATGGCTACGTCCACCTTTACTTGGAACAAAAATCATTCCAGTATCAATAACTCTCCCTATTGGAAGAGAATCATGTCCTGCACCACTTACTATATGTTCATAAGAAAATTTTCTCTTATTACAACACTCTTCAATTATGCTTCTTATATATTTATTCATATGTACAGGTTCAACTTGTAAAGTTGTATCAAAAGTATAAATTGTATTGTGCTTTACAGTTATCTCATTAAGATTTTCTATGATTTCACTTAATATTTTTTTATTAACAATGCTGTTGGTTGATCTTATATCTAAACTGAATTTAACTTCTTTTGCAATTGTATTTATTGCATTAGGCATAGTTTCAATATACCCCACAGTGGCAACTGCATCTTTATATTTTCTTGCTATATCAGAAATCTTACATATTACTTTTGAAGCAATTTCAACAGCATCGATTCTCATATCCATAGGGGTTGTACCTGCATGATCTTCCCTACCTTTAATTGTTACTATTCCCCTTTTCATTCCTACAATTGTATCTACAATACCAATGCTGCATCTATGATTTTCAAGAACTGGACCTTGTTCTATATGAATTTCGAGAAAACTTCTTATATTATTAAGATCTCTTTGTGCATAATGTATATTTTCAGGATTAAGACCATAATCTTTCATAGCATCATAAATTGAAATATCATTACAATCCTTAAGACTCTTTAAAAGATTAATGTTTAATTCACCTATCATTGCTTTGCTAGAAAAAAATCCAGAACTAAATCTTGCACCTTCTTCATCATTTGTACCAATAATCTCTAATGAGTATTCAGGATATATATTATTTTCTATTATAAGTTTTGCAACTTCCATACCACATACTATACCTGCAATTCCATCAAAGCTTCCTCCATATGAAACAGAATCATAATGAGATCCAATAATAATGGTTTTTTCTTTTTTTCCTTCAAGTCTGCCTATTATAGCTCCTGACTCATCTACTCTGGTTTTAAGCCCTATCTTTTTCATTTCATTTTCAAGATAGGATACTGCTTGCTTTGCTTCTTTTGTAAAAGGTAGTCTTGTGACTCCATAGCCTTTTGTGGATGTAAATTCTTTCAAATTATCTAGGTGTTTTTTTATATTACTAACTATAATTTCTTCATTGTAACTATAGATACCTTTTTTTAAACTCATTAACATTATTACAAATTCACCTCCTATTTAAGAATTCAGTTATATATACTAAAATCCTCACATATCAATTAATTGAAATGTATATACACTCTTTTTATGTATAAAACAATATAAATAAAAAAGTGCAAAATAGATTTCTCTGTTTTTGCACCATTGCAGTTTATATATTTAATTTCTCATAATAAATTTACAATTCCAATTCATCTGTGAATGGATTTTTTAAATTTCTGAACTATCTCCAGTATATATTATCTAAAAACAGCCATCAAGTGCAATATGCATATTAAAATATAAAATAATATACAAAATGCATAATAATATAAAAATATTGCCTGACAAATATTACAATGATATACTTTCATATAAGTATAAATATGTCTAGAGTAATTTTAGATGTAAACATAAGGAGTGATAACTATGCCCTTAACTTTAGATTGGCTTATAAATAGAAGTTCCCTAAACAATCTGAAATGCCTTACTAATACTGATATTTTGAGTGTTAAAATAGATAGTGTAAATATATTAGATAATCCTGACGTACTTAAATGGATAAAAAAAGATGAACTTGTAATAACTACAGGATATATATTTAAAGATAGCGAAGATCTTCAGTTCAATATATTAAGAGAATTAAAAAATATAGGATGTAGTGGATTAGGAATAAAAATCAAAAGATTTTTTGATACTATCCCAGAAAATATTATAAATGCTGCAAATGATATTGGACTACCTATAATAGAAATCCCTTTCTACTATTCTTTTTCGGATATAAGTAAAATAATATATAATGAATTGTATAATAAAAATTTAACTTCTATTGAAAATGAATATACAATCATAAATAAAATATCCAACTGTTATTTTAATAATCTTGGAATTGATCATATGTTAAAAGAGATAAGTGAAATTATTCACAAATCAATAGTATTAACAAATTCAAATAATGAAATTATTTCACTTAGACTAATTCCAGAAGATAATCAGATAATAAACTTTTCTGATAACGATGAATTTGAGCTTTCTAACTTTTCATTTCCTATTTCAATAAATTCTAATGATGGTATTATGGAGGTTTATAAAAAATTTTCTATAAACAATGTAGAATTTGACGTTTACGCTCTAACGCTTTCTAGCATGGCTGGATCTTTATGCATATTATTAATTCAACAAGATCTTTCATCTGAGAATAAATCTGTTTTAAAAAAACTAATTAATATAATATCTCTAGAACTTGAAAAAGATAAAAATTTTAAGGCACATACTTCTCTTTATAATAACTTATTTTTTGAATATCTTATATCAAATGAAGCTAAAAGTGACGGTGAAATAATAAAACTCTGCAATTATTATGGATTTGATTATTCAAAAAAGAGAATATGTGTTAATTTTACAGTTAACAATACCGAAGATGAATTTACTCCAAAGCAGATATTTAAAATAATACATAAACCTGCATTACAAACTTTATGCACTAGCCACAACTCATTTGTATGCACTAATAATGATATAATGACAATATTTATATTTTTTTCTACTGATAAAAATAATATTGAAATAATGAATAAAACTATTGATAATCTAAAAATATTATGTGAACAATTAAATGACAAATTAACCTGCAAGTATACAGTAAGTATAAGCAGATGCCATGAAGGAATAAAAACAATCACAACTGCATTTAATGATTGTATAGAGACATCAAGATTAAGCTTTCTTTTTACTGAAAATAAAAATATCCTTTTGTACAATGATTTAATTCATTATCATGTTCTAAAAAAACTTCCAAGAGCTGAACTTAAAAAATTATGTGATGATAATATATCACTACTCACTAAATATGATGAGGCAAAGGAAACAAACCTTGTAGAGGTTCTAAAAACATATTATAGATGTAAATTCAATTGTAGCGAAACATCCGATGCGCTTTTTATTCATAGAAATACACTTTCAGGAAGACTTGAAAAAATCAAACATATTTTAAATATAGATTTTAATGATTATAACAAAGTTTTCTCACTCTATTTGAGCATATGTGCATATGAACTTTTAAATTCTAAATATGAATAGTACAAAAGTATGCATTACAATTGCACAATTTTTCGGAATTGATATAGCTGTAATCAACAACTAAGATTTCCAAGAAAATTACAGCTATATAAAATATAAAAACAAAGAAGTATTTAAAATGGTACCTATGAACAGGACACTTTGAAAAAAAGTGTCTCGTTTATA
>OGIT01000379.1_pt1 | contig 22096 bp, 20 predicted proteins | sample 1571881 | NCBI WGS metagenome assembly OGIT01 (sample SAMEA2582101, study PRJEB24529) | metagenome | biome: Human gut stool | place: China | collected 2011 | reverse complement strand
AGGCCTGATGACCACCGTCCACGCTACCACCGCTACTCAGAAAACCGTTGATGGCCCGTCTCACAAAGACTGGCGCGGCGGCCGCGGCGCTTCCCAGAACATCATCCCGTCCTCTACCGGTGCTGCTAAAGCTGTAGGTAAAGTACTGCCAGAACTGAATGGCAAACTGACTGGTATGGCGTTCCGCGTTCCGACCCCGAACGTATCTGTAGTTGACCTGACCGTTCGTCTGGAAAAAGCTGCAACTTACGAGCAGATCAAAGCTGCCGTTAAAGCTGCTGCTGAAGGCGAAATGAAAGGCGTTCTGGGCTACACCGAAGATGACGTAGTATCTACCGATTTCAACGGCGAAGTTTGCACTTCCGTGTTCGATGCTAAAGCTGGTATCGCTCTGAACGACAACTTCGTGAAACTGGTATCCTGGTACGACAACGAAACCGGTTACTCCAACAAAGTTCTGGACCTGATCGCTCACATCTCTAAATAAGTTGAGATGACATTGTGATCTAAAAAGAGCGACTTCGGTCGCTCTTTTTTTTACCTGATAAAATGAAGTTAAAGGACTGCGTCATGATTAAGAAAATTTTTGCCCTTCCGGTCATCGAACAAATCTCCCCTGTCCTCTCCCGTCGTAAACTGGATGAACTGGACCTCATTGTAGTCGATCATCCCCAGGTAAAAGCCTCTTTTGCATTACAGGGCGCACACCTTCTCTCGTGGAAACCTGCGGGTGAAGAAGAAGTTCTGTGGTTGAGCAACAACACACCGTTCAAAAATGGCGTCGCTATTCGCGGTGGCGTACCGGTTTGCTGGCCGTGGTTTGGTCCGGCGGCAGAACGAGGCCTGCCTGCGCACGGTTTTGCCCGCAACCTGCCGTGGACGCTGAAATCACATCGTGAAGATGCTGATGGCGTAGCGCTGACTTTTGAATTGACACAAAGCGAAGAGACGAAAAAATTCTGGCCGCACGACTTTACGCTGTTAGCGCATTTCCGCGTGGGTAAAACCTGTGAAATCGATCTTGAAGCACACGGCGAATTTGAAACCACCTCTGCCCTGCATACCTACTTTAACGTGGGTGATATCGCTAAGGTAAGCGTCAGTGGGCTGGGCGATCGCTTCATTGATAAAGTAAATGACGCGAAAGAAGATGTACTGACCGACGGTATTCAGACCTTCCCTGACCGTACCGATCGCGTGTATCTGAATCCGCAAGATTGCAGCGTGATTAATGATGAAGCGCTGAATCGTATTATCGCCGTAGGCCACCAGCATCATCTGAACGTTGTAGGCTGGAACCCGGGACCGGCGCTTTCAGTTAGCATGGGCGATATGCCGGATGATGGCTACAAAACATTTGTTTGTGTAGAAACGGCTTACGCTTCAGAAACGCAAAAAGTGACCAAAGAAAAACCTGCACATCTGGCGCAATCCATTCGCGTTGCGAAACGTTAATTTACGTTAATGTTGTGTGCCGGGTGCAATGCATCCGGCACACAACATCACACCATATCCAGCGCAGTTTTTCCTTTTGGTGCCGGATATGCTTTGTCCAGCATGGCTAATTCCGCTGACGAAAGTTCGACCTCAAGCACAGCCGCATTTTGTTGGACATGGGCAATCGTGGCCGCTTTTGGAATCGCCATCACACCCTGATGACTGATCACCCACGCCAACAATACTTGTGCCGCGCTGATATTGTGAGCATGTGCAATTTCGTTGACTACCGCGTTTTTTAACAGTCCATTGCGCAACCGCCCGGCCTGGGCTAACGGACTGTAAGCCATCACCGGCATCTGCTGTTGCTGGCACCAGGGGAGTAGATCGTACTCAATCCCTCGTGAACCGAGATGGTAAAGCACCTGATTAGTGGCACACTGATTTCCCCCCGGCAGCTGCCAGAGTTCCTGCATATCAGCATAATCAAGGTTCGAAACGCCCCAGCGGCGGATTTTTCCCTGAGCGATCAATTTTTCCATCGCTGCGACAGTCTCTTCAAAAGCGAAACTGCCAGACCAGTGTAATAAGTAGAGATCGAGATAATCAGTATTGAGACGGCGTAAACTGGCTTCGCAAGCATTTATCGCTTTTTGCCCGCCAGCATTCCACGGATAGACTTTAGAGACGAGAAAGACGTTATCACGCAGACCGATTAATGCTTCCCCAACCACTTTTTCGGCACCGCCATCGGCATACATTTCGGCGGTATCAATGAGGGTTAAACCGAGTTCAATGCCCGCGCGTAGTGCAGCAACTTCTGTTTTGCGCTGACTGGCATCTTCGCCCATATACCATGTTCCCTGCCCTATGGCTGGCAGTGAGACATCGCCACTAAATTGAATCATTTTTTGTTGCATTGTTTCCTCCCAGGTATTGCACCACCGTAATGCAAAACAGGGCGTGACGCCCTGTTTTTATGCACAAAATGCCCTGGAAAGATGCATTATCAGAATTTGTAGGTGATCCCGGTAGAAATCAGGCCAGTCCAGGATTTATCCACCATTGGGCTGTCAGTAACTTCATCAGACAGACGGGTGTAGCGTGCGGTACCGTAAACACTCCAGTCGCCGAGGAAGTTGTAGCTGGCGCTCAGCTCCAGGTAAGGGCTCCAGCTGTCGTTCGGGTTATAGCCACGCAGACCGCTGCGAGCGGACTCTTTGCGCGATACGCCATAATAGTATTCGTTCTGCTTTTCGCTGTTCCACTGCACACCAATACCCGGAGTCACGGTCAGGCCGCCGTTGGTGTAACGATACAACCAGGCCATATCCCAGACGATGCCGTTGCTGTTATCCAGGGTATCGCCAGCCAGGGTGGTACGCAGGTAACCGTACTGGGTAAAGTGAGCATAAGACAGACCAGCCATCATGGTGCTCTTACGGTCATCCAGGTGACGCATTTGGTGATCGCCACTGTCTTTCGCTTTGAAGTAAAGCGGCGACCAGTAAGCGGTAATTGAAAGTTTATCCGTTGCGTCATTCCACAGGTAGTAACCACCACCTAAGCCACGGAACCAGAAGTTATCGCCTTCATAGTTGATTACCGGTACTGGGTAAACATCGGTATCGTAATCTTTATATGGGTGTTCAACGACACCTACGCCTGCGCCCAGGGAAAATTTACCTTCAGCGTGCGCTACGCCTGCAGACGTTGCGATAAGCACTCCAAGTGCCAGAAGTTTGAGTTTGGTCACAATTAATCATTCCTTAAACAAATGTTTAGCGGGCGACAAAGTTTACCCGTCAATACATCGAAACCCAACCTTTTTACGTTTTCATTTTTTAAAGTAACTGTTTAATTTTCCTGACGCGGATGACACCGCGCTTACAGCCAAATGAATTTAGCGTTACTGGCGAGCCTGGTCTTTACATTAATTATGCAAAATTTATGGATGAGTTGTTGATATGCCATTGAAATTAAGAAAGCCGTGCAGGCAAGTTTTCCATTTGCCATCTACGCTTAATTTTGAAGGTGTATCACCGGGCACGTTGTTCTCATCGTCGATAAAATGGCATGAGAGTTGCTGTGTTTTAGCAAGAGACGTCGTTCAGTTTACCTCTTCCGGGAGCCTCTACTATTCATATGAACGGCTCTTAACCTGTGCTAAAAAACGAAAGGACGGCATACCATGAATATATTCGATCACTATCGCCAGCGATATGAAGCTGCCAAGGACGAAGAGTTCACACTGCAGGAGTTTCTTACCACTTGTCGGCAAGATCGCAGTGCTTATGCCAACGCGGCTGAGCGGCTATTGATGGCTATCGGTGAGCCTGTCATGGTCGATACAGCCCAGGAACCCAGACTTTCTCGACTCTTTTCTAACCGGGTCATTGCACGTTATCCGGCGTTTGAAGAGTTTTACGGCATGGAAGACGCGATTGAACAGATTGTCTCTTATCTGAAACACGCGGCTCAGGGGCTGGAAGAGAAGAAACAAATCCTGTATCTGCTGGGGCCTGTGGGTGGGGGTAAATCATCGCTTGCTGAGCGACTGAAATCATTAATGCAGCTCGTACCGATTTATGTATTGAGCGCGAACGGTGAGCGTAGCCCGGTCAACGATCATCCGTTCTGTCTTTTCAATCCGCAGGAAGATGCGCAGATTCTGGAAAAAGAGTATGGCATTCCTCGCCGTTATCTCGGCACCATCATGTCGCCGTGGGCGGCAAAACGCCTGCATGAATTTGGTGGCGATATCACTAAGTTCCGGGTAGTGAAGGTCTGGCCGTCAATTCTGCAACAAATTGCTATCGCCAAAACGGAACCCGGCGATGAGAACAACCAGGACATCTCCGCGCTGGTTGGGAAAGTCGATATTCGTAAACTCGAACACTACGCGCAGAATGACCCGGACGCCTACGGCTATTCCGGTGCGCTGTGCCGCGCCAATCAGGGGATCATGGAATTCGTTGAGATGTTTAAAGCACCGATTAAAGTGCTGCATCCCTTGTTAACCGCCACTCAGGAAGGTAACTACAACGGGACGGAAGGTATCTCCGCCCTGCCGTTCAACGGGATTATTCTCGCACACTCGAACGAGTCCGAATGGGTCACTTTCCGTAATAACAAAAACAACGAAGCCTTCCTCGATCGTGTTTACATCGTGAAGGTGCCGTATTGCTTGCGCATTTCCGAAGAGATCAAAATCTACGAGAAATTGCTTAATCACAGTGAATTGACTCACGCCCCATGCGCCCCTGGCACGCTCGAAACACTGTCACGTTTTTCCATTCTTTCGCGCCTGAAAGAGCCAGAAAACTCCAGCATTTATTCAAAGATGCGGGTTTATGATGGCGAAAGTCTGAAAGACACCGATCCCAAAGCCAAGTCGTATCAGGAATATCGTGACTACGCCGGTGTCGATGAAGGGATGAACGGTCTGTCGACGCGTTTTGCGTTTAAGATCCTCTCCCGCGTGTTCAACTTCGATCATGTAGAAGTGGCAGCAAACCCGGTCCATCTGTTCTACGTCCTGGAACAGCAGATTGAGCGCGAGCAGTTCCCACAAGAGCAGGCAGAACGCTATCTGGAGTTCCTGAAAGGTTATCTGATCCCGAAATATGCCGAGTTTATCGGCAAAGAGATCCAGACGGCCTACCTTGAATCCTATTCCGAATATGGGCAAAACATTTTCGACCGTTATGTTACCTACGCGGATTTCTGGATTCAGGATCAGGAGTATCGCGATCCGGATACCGGGCAGCTGTTTGACCGCGAGTCTCTTAACGCCGAGCTGGAGAAAATCGAGAAACCGGCGGGGATCAGTAATCCAAAAGATTTCCGCAACGAGATTGTTAACTTCGTACTGCGCGCCAGAGCGAATAACAGCGGACGCAATCCGAACTGGACCAGCTATGAAAAACTGCGCACGGTCATCGAGAAGAAAATGTTCTCCAATACCGAGGAGCTGTTGCCGGTTATCTCGTTTAACGCCAAAACGTCAACCGACGAGCAGAAGAAACACGACGACTTTGTCGACCGTATGATGGAAAAAGGCTACACCCGTAAACAGGTGCGTTTACTGTGCGAATGGTATTTGCGCGTACGTAAATCGTCTTAACAACCCTGGCCCGGTACACATGTTACCGGGCCTACAACGACAGCGAACCGTGGGCCTGAGAAGCGGCAACACAGGCGTAGCATACAGTTGGCAAATGTAGTACGGGGGGCATATGACCTGGTTTATTGACCGGCGTCTGAACGGCAAAAACAAAAGCATGGTGAATCGCCAGCGTTTTTTACGCCGTTATAAAGCGCAAATTAAACAGTCGATCTCCGAGGCCATTAATAAGCGTTCGGTGACTGACGTCGACAGCGGCGAATCCGTATCCATTCCCACGGAAGATATTAGCGAACCGATGTTTCATCAGGGGCGTGGCGGTCTGCGCCACCGCGTGCATCCGGGCAATGACCATTTCGTCCAGAACGACCGAATTGAACGTCCCCAGGGTGGCGGCGGAGGTTCCGGCAGTGGTCAGGGCCAGGCCAGCCAGGATGGTGAAGGTCAGGATGAATTTGTCTTTCAGATTTCGAAAGATGAGTATCTTGATCTGCTCTTTGAAGATTTGGCCTTACCGAATCTGAAACAAAACCAACAACGCCAGCTGACCGAATATAAAACGCATCGGGCGGGTTATACCGCTAACGGCGTTCCGGCCAATATCAGCGTTGTGCGTTCATTGCAGAACTCACTGGCGCGACGCACAGCCATGACGGCAGGCAAGCGGCGGGAACTTCATGCACTGGAAGAGAATTTGGCCATCATCAGCAACAGTGAACCTGCGCAACTGCTGGAAGAGGAACGTCTGCGCAAAGAAATTGCAGAATTACGTGCCAAAATTGAACGCGTCCCTTTTATTGACACCTTCGATTTACGTTACAAGAACTACGAGAAGCGGCCCGATCCCTCCAGCCAGGCAGTGATGTTTTGCCTGATGGACGTTTCCGGTTCAATGGATCAATCCACTAAAGATATGGCTAAGCGTTTTTATATTCTGCTGTATCTGTTCCTCAGCAGAACGTATAAGAACGTGGAAGTCGTATACATCCGCCATCATACCCAGGCGAAAGAAGTCGATGAACATGAGTTTTTCTACTCGCAGGAAACAGGCGGCACCATTGTTTCCAGCGCCCTGAAACTGATGGATGAGGTAGTGAAAGAGCGTTATAACCCGGCACAGTGGAATATTTACGCTGCACAAGCATCGGACGGCGATAACTGGGCCGATGACTCTCCGCTTTGCCATGAAATCCTGGCGAAAAAATTATTACCTGTTGTTCGTTATTACAGCTATATCGAAATTACCCGTCGTGCACATCAGACATTGTGGCGAGAATATGAGCATCTGCAATCTACTTTCGACAACTTTGCGATGCAGCACATCCGCGACCAGGATGATATTTATCCGGTGTTCCGTGAACTGTTTCATAAACAAAATGCAACAGCTAAAGACTAAAACTATCAGCCAGGTCATTATCGCCTGGCTGATTTTTAGCTTACTGTAAATTATCTCATTTATTACATACATTAGCTTACAATCGCTTTAAATATGACAGCATAACCTTTACATAATTTAGTTCCAGAAAACAATCATTCGGAAAAATGATTCAGTCAACACGTATTTCCATGGGGTTATTCTTTAAATATTTTTTATCGTTAACGAAAATTGATCTTGGTCAAAACTATATATCTCTGCCATCAATAAAATCCAGCACTCACATTGCTCTCCTTTTTATGGTTTCTATGGGTACACAAAAATTAAAAGCTCAAAGCTTTTTTATTTTCAGTTTATTGCTGACGTTAATTTTATTTTGCATTACTACCTTATATAACGAAAACACAAATGTAAAACTCATCCCACAGATGAATTACCTGATGGTTGTTGTGGCTTTGTTTTTCCTTAACGCCGTCATTTTTCTTTTCATGTTAATGAAATATTTCACTAACAAACAAATTTTACCAACACTCATTTTAAGCCTTGCATTTTTAAGTGGCCTTATCTATTTAGTTGAAACCATTGTAATTATCCATAAACCAATTAACGGCAGTACACTGATCCAGACAAAGTCGAATGATGTTTCTATTTTCTATATTTTCCGCCAACTCAGTTTTATTTGTTTAACCTCGCTGGCACTCTTTTGTTATGGAAAAGACAACATCCTTGACAACAATAAGAAAAAAACGGGAATCCTGTTGCTGGCGCTGATTCCTTTTTTAGTTTTTCCCCTTCTGGCACACAATCTGAGCAGTTATAACGCTGACTATTCTTTGTATGTCGTCGACTACTGTCCTGACAACCATACTGCGACCTGGGGAATCAACTATACAAAAATATTGGTTTGTCTGTGGGCATTTTTACTGTTCTTTATTATCATGCGTACACGATTAGCCAGCGAACTATGGCCATTAATAGCATTATTATGTCTGGCATCGCTATGCTGCAACTTACTTCTACTGACTCTGGATGAGTATAATTACACCATCTGGTACATCAGTCGCGGGATTGAAGTCTCCAGTAAACTGTTTGTTGTGTCTTTTCTGATTTATAACATTTTTCAGGAACTGCAACTCTCCAGCAAACTGGCAGTTCATGATGTGCTGACCAATATTTATAATCGGCGCTACTTTTTCAACAGCGTAGAGTCATTATTGTCGCGACCTGTTGTTAAGGACTTCTGTGTCATGCTGGTTGATATTAATCAGTTCAAACGCATCAATGCCCAATGGGGACATCGTGTGGGTGATAAAGTGCTGGTTTCAATTGTCGATATTATCCAGCAAAGCATCCGCCCCGATGATATTTTAGCGCGACTGGAGGGTGAGGTGTTTGGCTTGCTATTTACCGAACTCAATAGTGCCCAGGCAAAAATCATTGCGGAACGTATGCGTAAAAATGTCGAACTCCTGACCGGCTTTAGTAACAGATATGATGTTCCTGAACAAATGACCATCAGTATTGGCACGGTTTTTTCAACGGGTGACACGCGTAATATCTCGCTTGTCATGACGGAAGCAGATAAAGCCTTACGCGAAGCGAAAAGCGAGGGGGGCAACAAAGTGATTATTCATCATATTTAAGTGCAAAAATATTCAGAGCCATGCTTTTTGCGTGGCTTTTGCATACAATTTATTACTATTACCCCTAAATTTCCCCTCCCCAGCGGCGCAGAGATGAGTATAATTAGCGCCCCTGTGCCAGGCCGCAATCGAACTTTATCTGGTTTTCTCGTTTCACTAACCGAAGGAGTGCCATTTATCATGAAATTGCACCATAGAATGCTCCGGCATTTTATCGCCGCAAGTGTCATTGTGCTGACATCTTCCTTCCTTATTTTTGAACTTGTCGCCAGCGACAGAGCAATGAGTGCCTATCTGCGCTATATCGTGCAGAAAGCAGACTCCTCCTTTCTTTATGATAAGTATCAGAATCAGAGTATTGCCGCGCATGTGATGCGCGCTCTCGCTGCTGAGCAGTCGGAAGTGTCGCCAGAACAGCGGCGCGCCATCTGCGAGGCTTTTGAGTCTGCCAATAATACCCATGGCTTAAACCTGACTGCCCATAAATACCCGGGCTTACGCGGCACACTACAAACCGCATCCACTGACTGCGACACAATTGTGGAAGCTGCAGCACTATTACCCGCTTTTGATCAGGCAGTGGAAGGCAACCGCCACCAGGATGATTACGGTTCAGGTCTTGGGATGGCCGAAGAGAAATTTCACTATTATCTCGATCTCAATGACCGCTATGTCTATTTTTATGAGCCGGTTAATGTTGAATACTTTGCGATGAATAACTGGTCCTTCCTGCAGTCAGGAAGTATTGGCATCGATCGCAAAGATATTGAAAAGGTATTTACCGGGCGTACCGTATTGTCGAGCATTTACCAGGATCAGCGTACTAAACAGAACGTGATGAGTTTGCTGACGCCGGTATATGTCGCAGGGCAGCTAAAAGGGATTGTGCTGCTGGATATTAACAAAAACAATTTGCGGAATATCTTTTACACTCATGACCGCCCTCTCCTCTGGCGTTTTCTCAATGTCACGCTAACCGATACCGATTCGGGGCGCGACATTATCATCAACCAGAGCGAAGATAATCTGTTCCAGTATGTCAGTTACGTCCATGACTTACCGGGCGGCATTCGTGTCTCGTTATCCATTGATATTCTTTACTTTATCACGTCTTCGTGGAAAAGCGTTCTGTTCTGGATTTTGACGGCGTTAATTTTGCTGAATATGGTGCGGATGCACTTCCGTTTATACCAAAATGTGTCGCGAGAAAATATTAGTGATGCGATGACTGGACTGTATAATCGCAAAATTTTAACCCCTGAACTGGAGCAGCGGTTGCAGAAACTGGTGCAAGCCGGTTCTTCGGTGATGTTTATTGCAATTGACATGGACAAGTAAAAGCAAATAAATGACACCCTCGGTCATCAGGAGGGGGATTTAGCGATTACGTTATTAGCTCAGGCGATTAAACAATCGATTCGTAAAAGTGATTATGCCATCCGACTCGGTGGCGATGAATTCTGCATCATTCTTGTCGATTCGACGCCGCAAATTGCAGCACAACTGCCTGAACGTATCGAAAAACGTCTGCAACATATCGCGCCGCAGAAAGAAATCGGCTTCTCTTCCGGTATTTACGCGATGAAAGAAAACGATACGTTACATGATGCGTATAAAGCTTCCGATGAGCGTTTATATGTCAATAAGCAGAACAAAAACAGCCGTTCATGATAACCTTCTGTGGTTGTTTGCTTGTAATCTCAGGAGCGTGAAATGACTGAAATGGCTAAAGGAAGCGTGACGCATCAGCGGTTAATCGCTTTATTATCACAAGAAGGTGCTAACTTCCGCGTCGTTACCCATGAAGCGGTAGGTAAATGTGAAGCGGTGTCAGAAATTCGTGGCACCGCTTTAGGCCAGGGAGCTAAAGCACTGGTATGTAAAGTCAAAGGCAATGGCGTAAATCAACATGTTCTGGCGATCCTCGCAGCCGATCAACAGGCCGATCTGAGCCAACTCGCCAGCCATATAGGCGGATTACGCGCTTCGTTGGCCAGCCCGGCGGAAGTCGATGAACTCACAGGCTGTGTCTTCGGCGCGATCCCCCCTTTCAGCTTCCATCCAAAACTCAAACTGGTTGCCGACCCTCTACTCTTCGAACGATTTGATGAAATCGCCTTCAATGCAGGCATGCTGGATAAATCCGTTATTTTGAAAACCGCGGATTATTTGCGCATTGCGCAACCAGAACTGGTCAATTTCCGCCGCACTGCGTAACTAGCCTGTCCGTTCAATAAGCAGAACGGACAAAACCAGCACAACAGCAATGGCAAAAAACGATGACGTGATAATCAGTGTCTCGACGAACATTTGATCGTTCATAGCATGCCCCCGGGAGATAGCTGTTTTCACGTTATTGTTAGCGTGCACAAATGGCAGTTTGATGACAGTTCGCCTGATTTTTTATGCAAAAAACGTAAAGATTTTCTACTTCCTTCCTGCAGCAAGCGTAAAGTAAGCAGGCTTATTATTTTTTGGCAAGGAAACCACGATGTTTGATGTCACTTTGCTGATCCTGCTCGGGTTAGCTGCGCTGGGCTTTATCAGTCATAACACCACTGTCGCCGTTTCAATTCTGGTGTTGATCATTGTCCGCGTCACACCGTTAAGCACCTTTTTCCCGTGGATTGAAAAACAGGGGCTAAGTATCGGGATAATCATTCTGACGATTGGCGTTATGGCCCCCATCGCCAGCGGGACGCTACCGCCCTCAACCTTGATTCACTCGTTTCTGAACTGGAAATCGCTGGTGGCAATTGCAGTAGGCGTTATTGTCTCCTGGCTGGGTGGGCGCGGCGTGACGTTAATGGGCAGCCAGCCGCAACTGGTCGCCGGGCTGCTGGTAGGCACTGTTTTAGGCGTAGCGCTGTTTCGCGGCGTACCGGTCGGCCCGCTTATTGCCGCGGGTCTGGTTTCGCTGATTGTGGGGAAACAGTAGTTAATCTCGCAATATATCGGCCTGGCGTTTGCCCCAGGCCTTTCTTAAACATAGTAATAAAGGCCGTTGTTGAATCATACCCCAGCGTATGAGCAACTTTCTGTACAGTATCGCCTTTCACTAATCCCTGAAGCGCCATAATCAGCTGTAACTGCTGTCGCCACTGGCGAAAACTCAACCCCGTCTCTTTTACTATCAGTCGGGCAAGATTGCGTTCACTCATCGCAAAAAAGCCAGCCCATTGCCCCAATGACCCCCACTCGACGGGCTCTTTCGCCATCATCTCCACCATCGCGCGGATTTTAGGATGAGAAGAAACGGGTAGGTGCAGCTGTTGTTGTGGCTGCTGAGGGAGTTCATCAAACAGGACCTGAATTAATCTGCGGGTCATCGGCTCAGCACGCTGAGTCGTCGTCCTGTTTGCCAGGGTTAAAATCAATTCCCGGCATAAGGGCGATATTTTCAATGTGCAACATGTTGTCGGCATTGTCACTGCGCTGGGTTCGATAAACAGAAAACAGAGTTCAGCGTTAGCTGTCACTTGATTGCTATGTTCCACCCCGCCCGGTATCCAAACCGCATATTGTGGCGGCACCATCCACAAAGCATTTTCCACCGTACAGGTAATTGCACCATGTAATGCCAGTATCAGCTGTCCTTTGCGGTGCTGATGTACAGGACTGGTTAACTCATCCGTTCCGGCGTGAATACAAAATGCGACCGCGGCTTCATGGTGTCGGTCGGGTTCATAGCCATTGAGATTCAACCTGTGCATCATTTTGTCCGAATTTAGCGATAATTTGTCATTTTAGCTTGATTCAACATAACTATAAAAACGGTAAGGTACAGCCTCGTTTGTAACAATGAGAAGCATATGACCTGTTCAACTTCATTAAGCGGCAAAAACAGGATTGTCCTTATCGCTGGCATTCTGATGATTGCCACAACATTACGCGTCACCTTTACCGGCGCAGCACCGTTACTGGATACGATTCGTTCCGCTTACTCGCTGACGACAGCGCAAACCGGCTTATTGACCACCCTGCCATTATTGGCCTTTGCGCTAATCTCACCTTTGGCTGCCCCGGTGGCGCGACGTTTTGGTATGGAACGTAGCCTGTTTGCCGCGTTACTTTTGATCTGTGCTGGTATCGCAATTCGCTCTCTCCCTTCGCCTTACTTATTATTTGGCGGTACAGCGGTCATTGGCGGTGGGATTGCATTAGGCAATGTCTTACTGCCAGGATTAATTAAACGCGATTTCCCTCATTCCGTCGCCAGACTTACCGGCGCATATTCCCTGACAATGGGAGCTGCGGCGGCACTTGGATCGGCTATGGTCGTGCCGCTGGCTTTGAACGGTTTTGGCTGGCAAGGCGCGTTGCTCATGCTGATGTGTTTTCCTCTGCTGGCTCTTTTTTTATGGCTGCCACAGTGGCGAAGTCAACAACATGCAAATTTGAGTACCTCGCGCGCCTTACATACTCGGGGTATCTGGCGTTCGCCGCTTGCCTGGCAGGTCACATTGTTTCTTGGGATCAACTCACTGGTCTATTACGTGATTATTGGCTGGCTTCCGGCGATCCTCATCAGTCGCGGCTATAGCGAAGCACAGGCGGGTTCACTGCATGGTTTGCTGCAACTAGCCACAGCAGCACCCGGTTTGCTGATCCCACTTTTCTTACATCATGTGAAAGATCAGCGTGGTATTGCAGCGTTCGTTGCCTTGATGTGCGCAGTGGGCGCTGTTGGGCTCTGCTTTATGCCAGCGCACGCGATCACCTGGACTCTGCTTTTCGGTTTTGGTTCCGGCGCAACAATGATACTGGGGTTGACGTGCATTGGGCTTCGGGCAAGTTCTGCGCATCAGGCGGCGGCACTCTCGGGGATGGCACAATCCGTCGGGTATTTGTTGGCAGCCTGTGGGCCGCCGCTGATGGGTAAAATACACGATGCTAACGGTAACTGGTCTGTACCACTTATGGGTGTTGCCATACTTTCACTACTGATGGCGATTTTCGGACTTTGCGCCGGGAGAGACAAAGAAATTCGCTAATATCCGGTGCTATAGTGACGTAACAAATCATGCGTGAAAGGGAGAACAAACACGATGAATATTCAGTGCAAACGCGTTTATGATCCGGCTGAACAGAGCGATGGTTATCGCATACTGGTCGACCGCCTCTGGCCGCGCGGTATCAAAAAAAACGATTTAGCCCTTGATGAGTGGGATAAAGAAATCACGCCGTCAACGGAACTGCGCAAAGCCTTTCACGGCGAAGTCGTCGATTTTGCAACCTTTCGCGAGCAATATCTTGCAGAACTGGCGCAACACGAGCAAGAAGGAAAGCGGCTGGCGGACATCGCCAAAAAACAGCCGCTGACCCTGCTCTACTCAGCAAAAAACACCACGCAGAACCATGCGCTGGTGCTGGCCGACTGGCTACGTAGCTTGTGATTTTAGTACAGCATCCGGCGGTTATTTTTCACCAGCCGGATGGTCACGCCGCCACAATGCCCATTCATCAATCGTTTCACCGCCCGGTAATTTGCAATTGTTGCTGACCCCTTGCGCTGTCTGCACTGGAATGAGCGTCCCGCCCTTCTGCTGGCAATAGACCGACGCCGGATTTGCCATACCAATCTGCGGCGGTTTAGGTGCTTCTGGCTGAGAAGGGGTTGAACAACCAGCCAGGACCAGCAAGCAAGGCAGAACAAAACTGATAATTTTCATTTATTGATCTCACACATTTATCTACGCTTAGAGTATCGCGGTATCGTTTTGTTTTGCAGCACTATTTTTATTACATTCACTCAAAACATATTACGTCTTGTTTCATCTTTGTTGATGATGTTTTATCATGCCTGCAAAGATTAAATAATCAGCATTTACCCGCCGTATCCTGGATTTGTTCCGTGTCAGATCAGATTATCGCCCGCGTCTCGCAATCCCTTGCCAAAGAACAGTCACTGGAAAGTCTGGTCCGACAGCTTCTGGAGATGCTGGAAATGGTCACTGATATGGAATCAACCTACCTGACCAAAGTGGATGTCGAAGCGCGCCTGCAGCATATTATGTTTGCCCGTAACAGCCAGAAAATGCACATCCCGGAGAATTTTACCGTCTCGTGGGATTACTCGTTATGCAAACGCGCCATTGATGAAAACTGCTTTTTCAGCGATGAAGTCCCCGACCGTTGGGGTGACTGTATTGCGGCACGCAATCTTGGCATCACCACATTTCTGAGCACGCCAATTCACTTACCGGATGGATCATTCTATGGCACGCTTTGCGCCGCCAGCAGTGAGAAGCGCCAGTGGAGTGAACGCGCGGAACAGGTTTTACAGTTATTCGCCGGACTGATTGCACAATATATTCAAAAAGAGGCACTGGTTGAACAGCTGCGCGAAGCCAATGCTGCGCTGATTGCGCAATCGTATACCGACTCGTTAACCGGGCTACCGAATCGGCGGGCGATTTTTGAAAATCTGACGACACTGTTTTCCCTCGCCCGGCATCTTAACCATAAGATAATGATCGCGTTTATCGATCTGGATAACTTCAAATTAATCAATGATCGTTTTGGTCATAATAGTGGCGATCTGTTTCTCATTCAGGTTGGCGAGCGCCTTAATACGCTCCAGCAAAATGGCGAAGTTATTGGTCGTCTCGGCGGTGATGAGTTTTTAGTTGTTTCACTAAACAACGAGAATGCGGATATTTCGTCGCTGCGAGAACGCATTCAGCAGCAAATACGTGGAGAATATCACTTAGGTGATGTTGATTTGTATTATCCCGGTGCCAGTCTTGGCATAGTAGAAGTCGATCCTGAAACAACCGATGCAGACAGTGCCCTGCATGCTGCCGATATTGCGATGTATCAGGAGAAAAAACACAAACAGAAAACACCTTTTGTCGCGCATCCAGCGCTACATTCCTGAGGCGTATTCACATCCTTTTGATTGGTGATAACATGCGAATCGGTATTATTTTTCCGGTTGTAATCTTCATTACAGCGGTCGTATTTTTAGCATGGTTTTTTATTGGCGGCTATGCTGCCCCGGGAGCATAAAGATGAAAAAAACAACGATTATTATGATGGGTGTGGCGATTATTGTCGTACTCGGCACTGAGCTGGGATGGTGGTAACGTCACCTCTAAAAAATAGCAAAGGCTGCCTGTGTGCAGCCTTTGTGCAATTTAAGCGTTAACTTTTAATCTTCCTGTAGATAAATAGCACGACAATCGCACCAATAACGGCAACCACGAAGCTGCCAAAATTGAAGCCATCGACTTTACCAAAGCCAAACAGCGTGCTGATCCATCCGCCGACTACGGCACCGACTATCCCCAGCAGGATAGTCATAAAGAATCCACCACCATCTTTACCTGGCATGATCCACTTCGCCAGAATACCGGCAATAAGCCCAAAAATAATCCATGACAGAATGCCCATTGTTTCCTCACTTATCTGTTTTGCATTAGCGGGTTAGTCGCTGATAAAAAGCATAGCACAACATCGGGAGGGCAAGATTTGTGACGAGCATCACGGAGGTTTTTTTTGCGATGGCGCAGAAATTGCGCCATCAACGATCAGTGATAATTACCAACCACAAACATCATGTTCGTTTTCCGTGTCATAAGAACGTACGGTATTCACCAGATCTTTTATCACTTCAGCCGCCACTTCTGGCACCAGCAAAGTCATCGGCGTCTCTGTTTCATAATCGACAGAAACGCCATTGCTGTTATTGGTGACGGTCACGGTATACGTTGCTTTGCCCATGATTCATTTCCCGTTATGAATGACTTTCCGTTGTTGCGCACCTTCCATCAGGACTTCAGGAGCCACGAAGAAGTCAATGTTGAAATAAGTATCGTCAGTCATGGCTTCAATGTTGTGCCACTTTTCTGGAGGGAACACCGCAAACTGCCCCGCTTCGATAAGGATCACCTGATCAGGCTCTGCACTGTGTTCATCAGGGTAGCCGAAATATTTGACCGCCCCATGCATAACGGAAAGGCGTGGGTAAACCCCCGGGCGCGTTCCTTTATCAAGATGACGTTCGAATATTCCGGCAGGTGCAGTTTGTTTATTCCAGAAAGGCGTTGAGCGCGTATGAATATAATTCTGTGGGATTTGAAGCATCCTTTTCCCTCCTTCGGTGAATGCGCTGAAAACGGTTTATTCCAGCCGTTTCAGGGTACGCCTGATAATTTGCATTTTAAATACCATTTATTGGTTACTTTTTAGCACCATATCAGCGAAGAATCAGGGAGGATTATAGATGGGAAGCCCGCGACAACGCGGGCTGAAAGCATCAGGATTGCAGCGTCGCCAGTCGGGCAGCGAAACCCACGAACATCAAACCAATCAGTGAGTTGCCAACTTTAGCCAGTTTCTTTTTGGTACGTATGTACTGCGTGACAAAAGCACCAGATATAATCAGGAAGCTCAAATAGCAGAAACTCACCAGTTCCAGCGTCGCCGCCAGAATAAAGAATGAAATTCCCGTATGTGGGGCATTAACATCGATAAACTGTACGAAAAACGACACATAGAACAAAATGGCTTTCGGATTAGTCAGGCTCAAAATTAACGCGCGTTTAAAAATAGCACCGTATTGGGGCTCATCGGATTTGGCCTCGCTATTTTTACCCTTCAGGGTCGCGTAAAGAATTTTACTCCCCAGATAGAGCAAATAAAACGCACCAAGATAACGTACAATGTTGAATAATATCGGGGTGGTCTTAATTAATGTCGCCACTCCAGCCCATGCCAGAAACATCAATACCGCATCGCCAATAAATACACCGCAGGCCGCAAGATAACCGCCTTTCATACCGCTACTGACGCTATTTTTGAGTACAAACAGGGTATTTGGCCCTGGCACCAACACAATAAAAATGGCCCCAACCAGATAGGTCCAGTAATTCAGAACCCCGTATTCAGCGAACACATTAACCTCTTTAATTATCTTTCGATCATGCGCGATTAAAGGTGAATATGCTAACCAATCTGTAGCGGCTTAGAAAGGAGAAAATCAGGTTTTAACCTGATATCAACCCGATAATTGAATCATTAATCAGGCATGCTCCAGTGAAAAATTCGGGTAGTGCTCGGCAAAATACTGGCGTAAAAATTCTACCGTTATCCGCACTTTCGCTGACGTCGCCAGCCTTGAAACATAAACGGCCCAGACGTTCGCTGGCTGGTAATATTCCGGTAGCACTTGCACTAAATGACCACTGGCAATGTTTTCGCTAACATCCCACCAGGAACGCAGAGCAATCCCCTGCCCATCGAGACACCACTGATGGACAATTTCTCCATGATTAGACGACAGTGGGCCGGTGACTTTAATCGCATGGGGGCCTTCTTTATTGCGTAATTGCAAGACACCAAAAGGATGATCGCGCTCTTTAATGACCAGGCACGGCAATGCAGAAAGATCGGTTAAATGTTTCGGCGCGCCATGTTGCGCAATAAATTCCGGCGACGCGCAGAGAATACGGTAATTGGTCGCCAGTTTGCGGGCGATTAAATTAGGGGCGATGTCATCGCCAATGCGAATATCGAGATCGACACCTTCATTGACCAAATCGACCAGTCGGTCTTCCACATCAAAACGTAATTCCAGTTGCGGATACGCCTTCGCCAGCGCTGATAACGCCGGAGCCACCACCTGTCGTCCAAAACCAAAGCTGCTGATAATACGCAGCATCCCCTGCGGCACCTGACGCACGTCAGAAAGTTCGTCCATCATCTGACCGACATCCTGCAAAATCCGCTGCGCCCATTCATAAATCCGCTCTCCTTCTTCGGTAATGGTGACGCGGCGGGTGGTGCGGTGTAACAACACCACGTTTAGCGTTTGCTCCAGCAAGGCGATGCGCTTGCTGACGAACGCCGGTGAAACGCCCAGTTCTTCCGCCACGGCGGCAAAACCAGCCCGGCGAGCCACCAGCATAAAGACGCGCAAATCATTCAGCAGCGGTAAATTATTCATGATTCGTGTTTTATGTTTCACCAGTTACGGGGATTAATTCCTTTTCAGTCAATTATAGGATGGTGATGTTGTCAATTTTGATGGTCAGGAAGTGAGAACCCAATGATGAAAACGATGCGTATTGCTGCGATCCCGGGAGACGGGATTGGCAAAGAAGTCCTTCCTGAAGGGATTCGCGTGTTACAGGCTGCCGCTGAGCGCTGGGGCTTCGCCTTGAGTTTTGAGCAAATGGAGTGGGCGAGCTGCGAGTATTACAGCCATCACGGTAAAATGATGCCGGACGACTGGCATGAGCAACTTAGCCGTTTCGACGCCATCTATTTTGGTGCCGTCGGCTGGCCGGATACCGTTCCGGACCATATTTCGTTGTGGGGTTCGCTGCTGAAATTTCGTCGTGAATTCGACCAGTACGTCAACCTGCGCCCGGTTCGTCTCTTTCCTGGCGTTCCCTGCCCGCTGGCGGGAAAACAGCCTGGCGACATCGATTTTTACGTGGTCAGGGAAAACACCGAAGGCGAATATTCCTCGCTCGGCGGTAGAGTGAATGAAGGTACAGAGCATGAAGTCGTCATTCAGGAATCGGTATTTACGCGTCGTGGTGTCGATCGCATTTTGCGTTATGCCTTCGAACTTGCGCAAAGCCGCCCACGTAAGACGCTAACTTCTGCCACTAAATCGAACGGTTTAGCCATCAGCATGCCGTACTGGGATGAGCGAGTGGAAGCAATGGCCGAGAATTACCCGGAGATCCGCTGGGACAAGCAGCATATTGATATTCTCTGCGCGCGTTTTGTGATGCAGCCGGAACGCTTCGATGTGGTGGTGGCGTCCAATTTGTTTGGCGATATCCTTTCCGATCTTGGCCCGGCCTGCACCGGCACCACTGGCATTGCCCCATCCGCCAACCTGAATCCGGAACGCACTTTCCCGTCGCTCTTCGAGCCTGTCCACGGTTCCGCGCCGGATATCTACGGGAAAAATATTGCTAACCCTATCGCCACGATTTGGGCCGGGGCAATGATGCTCGATTTTCTCGGCAATGGCGATGAGCGTTTCCAGCAAGCGCATAACGGTATTCTGGCAGCAATTGAAGAAGTGATTGCTCACGGGCCGAAAACACCTGATATGAAAGGCAATGCCACCACGCCACAGGTTGCCGACGCGATTTGCAAAATTATTTTGCGTTAAGGTCAAACCAGTTTATTTGAACCGCGTCACTGACGCGGTTTTTTTATTCGTTCTTTGCAGTAAATAACCTGCGTCATTTCACCTTTTATTGTTTCCGTTTCGTGTTTTATGGCTTTCCGTATTCTTAATTGTTTAATTTATGTAACATGCAAATTTTGTTACGCGTACGTTAGGTTCCGCCGTACAGGTATTGGTTTTGCTGGCAATGGGACTGGTGATTTATTTAGCCACCAGTAAATACGGCAATATTCGTCTTGGCGAAGGAAAACCGGAATACAGCACGCTCTCCTGGCTGTTTATGTTTATTTGTGCCGGTTTAGGTTCTTCTACGCTTTATTGGGGGGTTGCTGAATGGGCCTATTATTATCAAACGCCTGGATTAAATATCGCACCGCGTTCACAACAGGCACTCGAATTTAGCGTTCCCTACTCTTTCTTCCACTGGGGCATCAGCGCCTGGGCAACTTATACGCTGGCCTCATTAATCATGGCTTATCACTTTCATGTGCGGAAAAACAAAGGTCTGAGCCTTTCCGGCATTATTGCTGCTATTACCGGCGTTCGCCCGCAAGGCCCATGGGGAAAACTGGTCGATTTGATGTTCCTGATCGCCACTGTCGGCGCACTGACCATTTCCCTTGTTGTTACCGCAGCAACCTTTACCCGTGGGCTTTCCGCGCTGACCGGTTTACCCGATAACTTCACCGTGCAGGCATTTGTGATCCTGCTTTCCGGCGGCATTTTTTGCCTAAGCTCGTGGATTGGTATCAACAACGGTTTGCAACGTCTGAGCAAAATGGTTGGCTGGGGCGCGTTCCTGCTGCCATTACTGGTGCTGATTGTCGGCCCAACCGAATTTATTACCAACAGCATCATCAATGCCATCGGCCTGACCACGCAAAACTTCCTGCAAATGAGCTTATTCACCGATCCGCTTGGCGATGGTTCATTTACCCGCAACTGGACCGTTTTCTACTGGCTGTGGTGGATCTCATACACCCCTGGCGTAGCAATGTTTGTCACCCGCGTTTCCCGCGGTCGTAAGATTAAAGAAGTTATCTGGGGACTGATCCTCGGCAGCACCGTCGGTTGCTGGTTCTTCTTTGGCGTAATGGAAAGCTATGCCATTCATCAGTTTATCAATGGCGTAATCAACGTCCCACAGGTGCTGGAAACACTGGGCGGCGAAACAGCTGTACAGCAAGTTCTGATGTCGTTGCCAGCCGGTAAATTGTTCCTCGCCGCATACCTGGGCGTGATGATTATTTTCCTTGCCTCGCATATGGATGCAGTGGCCTACACCATGGCGGCGACCAGTACGCGTAATCTCCAGGAAGGTGACGATCCTGACCGTGGGCTGCGTCTTTTCTGGTGCGTGGTGATCACTCTGATCCCGCTTTCCATCTTGTTTACCGGTGCTTCGCTGGAAACGATGAAAACCACCGTCGTGCTCACAGCCCTTCCCTTCCTCGTCATTTTACTGGTGAAAGTCGGCGGGTTTATTCGCTGGCTGAAACAGGATTACGCCGACATTCCGGCTCATCAAGTTGAACATTATCTCCCGCAGACACCGGTTGAAGCCCTGGAAAAAACGCCAGTGCTCCCTGCGGGAACCGTATTCAAAGGCGACAACTGAGCGCCATCATCCTAACGATAAAGGTATCCCTATGAGCAATCTGAGCCCTGACTTTGTACTACCCGAAAATTTTTGCGCTAACCCGCAAGAGGCGTGGACCATTCCTGCCCGTTTTTATACCGATCAGAACGCGTTTGAACACGAAAAAGAGAACGTCTTCGCCAAAAGCTGGATTTGCGTCGCTCACAGCAGCGAACTGGCGAATGCCAATGATTATGTGACGCGTGAGATCATTGGCGAAAGCATCGTGCTGGTACGCGGTCGTGATAAGGTTTTGCGCGCGTTCTATAACGTGTGTCCGCACCGTGGTCATCAGTTGTTGAGCGGTGAAGGAAAAGCAAAAAATGTGATTACCTGCCCGTATCACGCATGGGCATTCAAACTCGATGGCAACCTGGCCCATGCACGTAACTGCGAAAACGTCGCCAATTTCGATAGCGACAAAGCGCAACTGGTTCCGGTGCGTCTGGAAGAATATGCCGGATTCGTCTTCATCAACATGGACCCCAACGCCACCAGCGTAGAAGATCAATTACCCGGCCTGGGCGCGAAAGTGCTGGAAGCCTGCCCGGAAGTCCACGATCTGAAACTGGCGGCCCGCTTTACCACCCGCACGCCTGCCAACTGGAAGAACATTGTCGATAACTATCTCGAGTGCTATCACTGTGGTCCGGCGCATCCAGGTTTCTCCGACTCCGTACAGGTTGATCGTTACTGGCACACCATGCACGGTAACTGGACG
>OGIT01000374.1_pt1 | contig 22352 bp, 20 predicted proteins | sample 1571881 | NCBI WGS metagenome assembly OGIT01 (sample SAMEA2582101, study PRJEB24529) | metagenome | biome: Human gut stool | place: China | collected 2011 | reverse complement strand
GAGCCACGGCGCGATGATGTCACCGATAAATGCCGACGTTCCGGCTCCGGTCAGGATGATCCGCAGATTCTCTTTGCGCAGTAACGGTTCAAGGAAGTTATTGAGCGCGGAACGTAGCGCGTCGATGTTGGTGAGTGAACGGATCCATGCGCGAGGCTGATGGCGGATCTCTTCTTCAGTCCATGTACCGGTTGCGGCGTCAGCAGGGGTGTAATTTTCTGGCATAACTCAATCCTTAGTCTGATGAACTTGACGTCGGGCGTTGTCGCTTTCACTTGCCTTTCGTTTCATTTCACTTGGTGATGTCTTTCGTTGATTAAAATCTATAGAAAAGAAACTGAAAGTTCAATGGAGAAAAAAGAAATAAAACGAAATTTGTGATCGTTGAAAGAAAAGATAAAGGAAGCAAAAGGGATTGCTGGATGCGGCGCAAACGCTTTATCCGGCCTTGCGGTCACCAACTGTAGGTCGGATAAGACGCGTTAGCGTCGCATCCGACACCGCTGCACAGATCAAAACGAAAGAAAAAGAAAGGCCTTACGGGGGAAGTGAAGGCCCAATAAAGGAGCAAACTATCAAAACGAAGCTAATTGACCCTGAATCCAGATTTGTTGCACATGTAGCCCGCTATCCAGCGCAACGACGCTGGCGCGTTTGCCCGGTTTAAGCGATCCCAGAACACCATCAACACCCAGCATTCGCGCCGGATGCAGCGACGCCATATGGATGGCTTCCGCAGGCGTTACGCCCGTCAACTCGACCATATTGCGCACTGCCGCATCAACAGACAGCGTACTGCCCGCCAGCCCACCAGACGCGGTACGGACAACGCCACCGTGCATCTGCACTTCTTCACCACATAACGTATAGCGACCATCCGGCATCCCAGCTGCCTGCATCGCGTCGGTGATCAGCACGATTCTCTCTTTCGCACAGCAACAACACAGCGACATTGCCGCCGGATCCCCATGATGACCATCGGCTATCAGTTCCAGCCAGGCGCGCTTGTCCGTTAATCCCGCGCCAACCATTCCCGGTTCGCGGTGATGTAAACCTGTCATCCCGTTATAGCAATGCACCAGGCCGTCGGCACCAGCATCAAATGCGGCGCGGGTTTGTTGCCAGGTCGCCGCGCTATGCCCCAGCATCACCCTTACGTTTTGCTGTTTAAGATGGCGGATGGCCTGCAATGCCCCTTCTTTTTCCGGTGCCAGCGCTACCACACGTAAGGTGTGCTGAGAAACGGCAATCAACTGATCCAGCTCGGCAATTTCAAGCTCGCGAAACAACTCCGGCGGATGCGCGCCTTTATTCTGCGGCGTGAAGTACGGTCCTTCGAGATAACTCCCCAGCACTTGCGCACCAGGTCCGCCGCGTTGGCAACGTTGAGCAATACGTTTCAGCGCCGCATGAATGGTATTAAGCGGCGTGGTTACGGTGGTCGGTAACCAACTGCCGACACCTTCGCGTGCCTTGTGCATTGCCAGCTTGTCGAGTACATCCGGCGCGTCATCCATTACATCAACGCCCGCACCACCGTGTACATGGGTGTCGATGTAAGCAGGGCAGAGCAGTTCCGCATCGCGTTCAGTCACGCCCGCTGGAATCGGTTCGATTGCTGCGATGACACCGTCAGCAATACGCAACTGATGGTCATCGAGCCATCCCTCTTCAGTCAGCAGCCTTCTGGCGCGCAGAACGTGTGTCATATTCCTTCCTCGACCGGACATTCTTCATGGCAGCGGCCTAACTCGTCCACCAGACTGGTCAGCCCTCGGTGTCCACACTCCAGCGCCTGTACACGGAATTCTTCACCGCTTAACCCTTCGCGCTCCAGCACCATCTCCAGTAGCAGTTGCAAATTGGTGCCGGTGATCACTTCACAGCCCGGTTTTTGCATCGCCAGCGTTGAAGCTACGCGAAACGGCGTGCCGCCCAGCAAATCCGTCAGAAAAACAATGCCGTCTTCACAATCCAGTTGGGCGATGGCCTCTTCAAGCTGCGATGTAAGCAGCGCGGTGCTTGAGGTTTCCGGAAAATCGATGGCGATAAACTGCGATTGCTCACCGAGAATTTGCTTCATTGCTTTTTCCATGCCGCTGGCAAACCCGCCATGCCCTGTCAAAATAATACTTAACATCTAATACCTCATTGTATTTAAAGGAAATGGCAGAATTTACCGACGATGCCGAGAACCACGGTAACTGCAATCAGACGCAGCGGACTCCAGCCGCGGCGTACCAACCAAAACATGGTCAGGGTGTAGACCAACGGTAAGAAGGCCGGCATCAGTTTGTCGAGAACATCAGCCTGTAACTTAACCACTGCGTCGCCCGCCGTGATTTCCAGCGTGGTGCTTAAACGAACATAGGTTGCCACCAGCGCACCGATTACCGTCATCCCAACGATAGACGCAGCATGGCCGACTTTTTTGGTATTCGCTTTAATCAGTGGAATCGCCGCCACGCCCATGCGGTAAGCATAATGCGCCAGACCAAAACGCAGCCCCAGGTGTACCACGTTGAACAGCACAATAAAGACGACTGCGCCAAGAATGGAGCCTTGCAATGCCAGACTGGCTCCAATCCCGCCACAAATCGGCAGTAGCGTTAGCCAGAACATTGCATCGCCAATCCCGCCAAGCGGCGCACCGACGGCAATTTTGGTGCTCTGAATACTGTTAACGTCCTGCTTAGAACGCTCCATCGCAAGGATAATGCCGATAACAAACGTCACCAGAAACGGATGGGTATTGAAGAAACCCATATGCCCCTTCATGGCGCGCGCCAGGTCGCGTTTATTAGTGTGGATCTTTTTCAGAGCAGGCAGCAGACCGTACAACCAGCCAGAAGCCTGCATACGTTCGTAGTTAAAAGACGCTTGTAACAGCATGGAACGCCAGGCGACGCGGTTGATATCTTTTTTCGTCAGCTCCGCGCCAATGCTCTGATCTTCATACACGTTTTCATTGACGCCAGTCAGCAATGTTTCTTCGTTTTCACTGACGTTCGGCAGGGTGGTTTGATTAGATGCCATCTTCAAATTCCTCTTTCTGTGCCGCAGGTTGAGTCGGTTCAGGAGATTTACGCAGCAAGTCGATCAGCGCCATCGCCAGCGCAGCGGCAGCAATAGCCAGCACTGGTAACTTGAGCCAGGCGGCGGCAACAAAGCCCAGGATGAAGTAGGGGATGTAGACGTTTTTCATCATGATTTTCAGCAGCACGGCAAAACCGATTGCTGGCATGATGCCGCCCGCGACGCCGAGGCCGTCGATTAATCGTTGCGGCAGGACATCAATGATGGTTTTTGCATGTTCCGCGCCGAAGTAGATAGGCAGGAAAGCGCAGAGAAAATAGAAAATGCCGAGTGCCAGCAGTGCCAGATAGTTCACGCGTTCAATGCCGCGAGTATCGGCGTTCTCCGCCATCCGGTCGCAGCGAGACATCACGCCGGACATCACCGAGAACAGGAAGGTAATCCCCATCTGTACTGCGACAGCGAAAGGTACGGCGACACCTACTGCGACATCGGGTTTCACGCCAGTAGTAATGGCAAACGCCGTGCCGACGATAGTACCGATAATCACGTTAGGCGGCTGTGCGCCCGCCAGCGGGGCCAGCCCCATCCACACCAGTTCCAGCGTACCGCCGGTTAAAATTCCGGTATGCAGATCGCCAAGTACCAGCCCGACCAACGGGCCGAGGACCACCGGGCGGTGCATATGGGTTAGGCCGTTAAACATATCCAGGCCAGCGATAAAGGCGATAATGCCCAACGCAAATGCCTGCAACAGGCTGATTTCCATGATGAATCCCTCAAAGTAATTTAAAGAGGTCCACAGCAGGCTCTGTCGGGACGCCCTGAACGAAGCATTCCACCCCAGCGGTTTTCAGGTCGTTAAATGCTGCGATATCGCCCGCATCCACAGAAACCGTTTTGGCGATTTGTTGCTTGCCATTGGCGTAGTGCATATTGCCAACGTTAATGCGATTCACCGGAACGCCACCTTTCACCAGCGTCAGGAAATCGGCGGGTGTTTTACAAACCAGCAGGATTTTCTGTCGATCGGCGGCGCGATGAATGTTGTCGATAACTTTTTGCAGCGTCCAGAAACGTACGGCGATCCCTTCTGCCAGTACCATTTCCATCAGGTTTTGTTGTACCGGATCTTCGGCAACCTCATCGTTGGCTACCAGCACCAGATTTGCCCCCGCAAATCCGACCCATTGAACGCCGACCTGACCGTGAATCAAGCGTTCATCAATCCGGCTTAAAACAATATTTGGCATAGCGTGTTCCTCTTTGTTTTGCTTATTGGCCTTCACAGGCTGTGTGGTACTGCGCCAGGATGTCCTGAATATGGTTGATAATGAGTTCCCGTGGCGTTGGCTGCAGCTCGCCGGAGCGAACTTTCACGTACTGCAGCGGCAGATACTGGCTGATCAGCGGCAGCGGAATTGGTGAATCCGCCAGATTACGTACCAGATGAGCGAAAGCGTCATCAATCTGGCTGTCCGGCCAGTAATAGCGCACGCGATCCGAGTAGCTATAACCACGCGCCAGACGACGCGCGTTGCCGTCACCGTGGTAGTGGCTTTGCCAGTATTCCGGGCGGTCGAGCATCACGTCTTCCAGCACCTGACGCAGACCAGAACAGGCTTTCGCTGGCACCAGTTCTTCTTCAATCGCCGCCAGAGAGAACAGAGCTTCACGCAGGGCGAAGGTCAGCGCTGGGCCAACTTTCAGAATGGCAAAGTGGTCAATCACCAGCTGGCGCAGCGATTGCGGCGTTTGATAATCGGTAGAGTGCGCTTCGAAAATCAGCGTTTCGTAGTTTTCGACCATCTGGCTTAAGGCGCTCGCTTTGGCGGGCTGATAATCAATAACGTTGGTGTGATCGAATTCGACGCCGGGTTGAACCACCAGGGCAATGATGCGTGGCCAGATGGCATTCAAACCTTGCTTTTCAAAGGCGTGACGATGGGCTTCCAGCGTGGCGCGGGCGGCATCCGGCGTGGTGACCGCCAGCTCGCTTAAGGTTTCATGCGCGCCGCCAGGTACCGGCACTTCGGTACCAATGACATACTCCAGATCGGCTTCGCCAAAGTGTTCAAGACAGGTTTCTTCCGCCACTTTCGCCAGACGGGCGGCGCGTTCAGCCACGATGTCATCAGTTAAGGGAATCGGATCGTCCTGACAGGACATGCTGCAATCAAGGTGGATTTTTTTGAATCCTGCCGCAACGTAGCTTTTAATCAAATCATCGGCATTGGCCATTGCCTGAGCGGCCGGCAGGTTTTGCCAGCGGTTTGGCCCCAGATGGTCACCACCCAGAATCAACGCATCCTGCGGGAAATTCAACGAGTCGGCGAGCTGACAAACAAAGCCGCGAAAATCGGCGGGCGTCATTCCGGTATAACCGCCGAACTGGTCTACCTGATTGGAGGTTGCTTCAATCAGTAACGGCGTTTGGTTTGCACTGGCGTAGCGGATTGCAGCCTCCAGCACCAGCGGATGTGCGGAACAAACGGCATAAATTCCATTTGTTTTGCCCGCTTTGTGCTGTCTCACCATTTCTGTCAGATGTTTCACTTTCCTCTCCAGTTCAGATTACTGCGATATTAATCTTTCGTTTTGTTTCAGTTGATACTGCGTCATGGTGAGATAAAAATAAAACGAAAGATAATAGTTTTCTGATCTGATTCACAAAAGAAACATAATGAAAGTCACTGAAACGAGAGTAGCTTGCGTCAATGGGCAAGGTGGGCTTGCATTTGCTTAATAGAAAGGCGTTAATAGGCAAAACGAAATGAAACGAAAGTTTTACGAAAGGACTTACTATGAGTAATACCGACGCTTCAGGTGAGAAGCGAGTGACTGGCACCAGCGAGCGACGAGAACAGATCATTCAGCGTCTGCGACAGCAAGGGAGTGTGCAGGTTAACGATCTGTCGGCATTGTATGGCGTATCTACTGTGACGATCCGCAACGATCTGGCGTTTCTGGAAAAGCAGGGGATCGCTGTGCGTGCCTATGGTGGCGCGTTGATCTGCGATAGCACGACGCCGTCAGTCGAGCCATCAGTGGAAGATAAAAGCGCACTGAACACCGCGATGAAACGCAGCGTTGCGAAAGCTGCCGTTGAGTTGATTCAGCCAGGTCATCGGGTGATCCTCGATTCCGGGACCACCACTTTTGAGATTGCTCGTCTGATGCGCAAGCACACTGACGTAATTGCGATGACCAACGGTATGAACGTGGCTAATGCGTTGCTGGAAGCGGAAGGCGTTGAGCTGCTGATGACCGGCGGGCATTTGCGCCGTCAGTCGCAATCTTTTTACGGCGATCAGGCTGAGCAATCGCTGCAAAAGTACCCCTTCGATATGCTGTTTCTTGGTGTAGATGCGATCGATCTGGAGCGCGGCGTCAGCACACATAATGAAGATGAAGCTCGTTTAAACCGTCGGATGTGCGAAGTTGCGGAACGGATCATCGTGGTCACCGATTCCAGTAAGTTCAATCGTTCCAGTTTACATAAGATCATTGATACTCAACGTATCGACATGATCATTGTTGATGAAGGCATTCCTGCGGATAGCCTGGAAGGACTGCGAAAGGCTGGGGTTGAAGTGATTCTGGTCGGGGAGTGAGAAAGGATGCCCGCTGGTCAACACGAATGCGTTCGGCGGGCATTGTGAACACCATCAATGGGTTTCTTCTGTTTCTCGGGTGAGGGTTTCCCAGTCGGCAGGAGGATGTCCTCTTTTTAACATTTTGCTGAATACGGTATAGGCATCTGTTTTTTTACCGTAGGTGCGCAGAGTGTTTTCATCGTTCATCCATCCCAGAATGATGACTTTCTCTTTTTCACTATAACGAAAGAAGAGACGATAACGACCAGCACCAAATTTTACCCGTGACCAGTCTTTATTTTTCCCAGAGCCTAACGACTTGCCATGACGGAATGCCGGTGATGATGGATTGACCGTGATATGCTCCTCAATCACTTTATGGACTACCGCCAATAACTTTGTGGCGGCTTTTCTCTGATAATTTTCAGGATCTTTTCCCTTTAATGTCTCGACTTCGGCAACTAAAGCGTCGTAGGTTTCCTGAAAACAGGGATGAGCATATAGCGCCCAACCATTAACCCTTTGTGGAAAATCCATTATTCGTCGTCGCCAATCTCATCATCAATGTTGACGTCCATGCCAGCGACAAGTTTCTTTCCTTGTTGAATGTTGAATGGACGAGTTTTTTGCGGGTTGTTCTGGATATCTGCATCCAGAAAACGCAAAAATGCATTCATAGTATGATCCTCCTGTTCATCTCCCAGTCGGCACATAAATACTTGCCCACCAGGCAGAATTTCGTAATGAATGCTGTCCTGGCCTGGCTTCAGTTTTAAGGCCTCACGCACTGGCGCGGGGATAGTTGTTTGTCCGCGTATCGTGACCTTTGATTCAGTGGTCAGTACAGCGTGAGAGCGAGCATTAGCGGGCATGATTCACTGTCCTTTTACAGCCTGTTTTCTGCTCAAATTATAAGCTTGAACTAAGGTAATGCAAATGCATTATTAATGGACGTGGGGGCTTTAAACAATAAAAACATGGCACTAAGGCCATGTTTTGCGAGGGACGTTCCAAAAGAAATCAGGTCACCGGTGCCGGGTTAAACACCGCCAGCTGGTTATGCAGCCCCCATTGATCCGAGAAGGTTTTCTTCTTCCCGCTGGCGACGTCGAGAATAAAGTGGAACAACTTCCAGCCCACCTCTTCAATAGTTTCTTCGCCGGTAGCGATGGTGCCCGCATTAATATCCATTAAATCAAACCAGCGGTTCGCCAGCTCGGTGCGGGTCGCCATTTTAATGACGGGTGCCGCCATCAGGCCGTACGGCGTACCACGACCGGTCGTAAACACTTGCACTGTGATACCCGAAGCCACCTGTTGCGTGCCACAGACAAAATCGCTGGCTGGCGTCGCGGCGTAAATTAATCCGCGTTTAGTCGGGCGTTGACCGGGCGACAGCACTTCAACAATTGCGCTTTTACCCGATTTAGCAATGGAGCCGAGTGCCTTCTCTACCACGTTTGCCAGACCGCCTTTCTTGTTGCCCGGCGAAGGGTTGGCGCTGCGGTCGGTTTTTCCCATATTGAGATAGTTATCGTACCACTCCATCTCCTCCAGCAGCCGTTTGCCGACCTCTTCGTTCACTGCGCGTGGTGTCAGCAGATGGATCGCGTCACGCACTTCCGTTACTTCTGAAAACATCACCGTTGCGCCGCAGCGCACCAGTAGATCAGACGCATAGCCAACCGCCGGGTTTGCCGTTACACCAGAAAACGCATCGCTGCCACCGCACTGCATACCAACGACCAGTTCTGAAGCCGGGCAGGTTTCTCGCTGCCGTTGATTCAGTTTTTGTAGATGGCGTTCGGCGATCTGCAAAATATCCTCGACCATGGACTGAAAACCGACATGCTTTTCATCCTGCAAACTGACAATGCTGGCGCTTTCTACTGGAATAGCTTGCACATCATCCGTTCCAGTCAGCAGGCGCTCAGGCTGCAACTTTTCACAACCCAGGCCAATCACCATTACTTCGCCGCCAAAGTTAGGATTCAGCGAAATATTGTGAATGGTACGGATAGGTACAACTGCCGCCGGTGCGTTAATCGCCACGCCACAACCGTACAAATGATTCAGCCCCACCACGCCATCGACGTTCGGGTATTTCGGTAGCAGATCGCGTTCAATGATTTTTACTACATAGTCCACCACGCCTGCCACACAGTGGACGCTGGTGGTGATACCGAGCAGGTTTTTGGTGCCCACGCTGCCATCGGCATTGCGATAGCCCTCAAAGGTGTATCCTTCCAGCGGCGGTAAGGGTTCCGGGACTTTGGTTGCCAGTGGCAGCGTGTGTAACGGCGGCGCTTCCGGTAGTACAACCATTGATTCGTCGATCCAGCTTCCGCGTGGGATTGCACGCACGGCGTAACCAATCACTTCGCCATAACGAATAATTTCACCATTAGCCGGAATGTCCAGCAATGCGACTTTATGCCCCTGGGGAATATGTTCAATTAATTCCAGCCCATCCGGAAAACGCGTTCCTGCTTTCAGGCCATTATCATTAACAATAATTGCCACATTATCTGTGTCGTGAACTTTTATATAAAACGCAGTTGGCGTTTCTTGTCTGATTTCGATGTTGGCCATTGTGCAATATTCTCCAGCCAGGGGTTATTAAAATGAGGACCTGGTCTCATTTAAAAATAAATGACTTCATTGGGTGAAATAAGAATGTCAGGAGTTTAAACGCAGAAATGTGATCAATGTCAATCATTTCAGGGATTGCAGTGCCGCCCGGTAAGGTAAAGCGCAAATCTGTGCTTTAGCGCGCAACCTTATGTGCATATGCTCAAAATAATATTTAAATAGTATTAATTAAATTAGCATTTGCACAATGATTATTATTCTCGCGCTGCTTATACTAATTCCCGAGTTCATTGTCGTTACGGCATAAATGAAACTCATAAATAACACCTTCCCCATAATAATAAAAATCAGCATAAGTACCCGAGGTAAATAAAATGATTCTGGACACCGTTGACGAAAAAAAGAAAGGCGTGCATACCCGCTATTTAATATTACTGATTATTTTTATTGTTACCGCCGTTAACTACGCCGATCGTGCAACGCTGTCTATTGCTGGTACCGAAGTGGCAAAAGAGTTGCAGTTAAGTGCGGTTTCGATGGGTTACATCTTCTCCGCTTTTGGCTGGGCCTACTTGCTGATGCAAATCCCCGGCGGCTGGCTGCTTGATAAGTTTGGCTCGAAAAAAGTTTACACCTACAGCCTCTTTTTCTGGTCGCTATTCACCTTCCTGCAAGGCTTTGTTGATATGTTCCCGCTGGCCTGGGCAGGGATCTCCATGTTCTTTATGCGCTTTATGCTCGGCTTCTCGGAAGCGCCATCATTCCCGGCGAACGCCCGAATTGTCGCCGCCTGGTTCCCGACGAAAGAACGTGGTACTGCCTCCGCCATCTTTAACTCGGCGCAATATTTCTCGCTGGCGCTCTTTTCGCCGCTGCTTGGCTGGCTGACTTTCGCCTGGGGCTGGGAGCACGTCTTTACCGTTATGGGGGTGATTGGTTTTGTGCTGACGGCGCTGTGGATCAAGTTGATTCATAACCCGACAGATCACCCACGTATGTCTGCGGAAGAGCTGAAGTTTATCTCTGAAAATGGCGCGGTGGTCGATATGGACCACAAAAAGCCGGGCAGTGCGGCAGCAAGCGGACCCAAACTGCATTACATCAAGCAATTGCTCTCTAACCGCATGATGCTGGGCGTATTTTTCGGACAATATTTTATCAACACCATCACCTGGTTCTTCCTCACCTGGTTCCCGATTTATCTGGTGCAGGAAAAAGGCATGTCGATTCTGAAAGTGGGTCTGGTCGCCTCGATTCCAGCACTGTGTGGTTTTGCGGGCGGCGTGCTGGGAGGTGTCTTCTCGGATTATCTGATCAAACGCGGTTTATCCCTGACCCTGGCACGTAAGCTACCGATTGTGCTGGGAATGTTGCTGGCTTCCACCATCATCTTATGTAACTACACCAACAACACCACGCTGGTGGTCATGCTGATGGCGCTGGCTTTCTTTGGCAAAGGATTTGGTGCGCTGGGCTGGCCGGTGATTTCTGACACCGCGCCGAAAGAGATTGTTGGCCTCTGCGGCGGCGTCTTTAACGTCTTTGGCAATGTTGCCTCCATTGTCACTCCACTGGTGATTGGCTACCTGGTAAGTGAACTGCACTCCTTCAATGCAGCACTGGTTTTCGTGGGATGTTCAGCGCTGATGGCGATGGTCTGCTACCTCTTCGTAGTTGGCGACATTAAACGTATGGAATTGCAGAAATAAGCAAAGGTATAAGCGATGAATAACGATGTTTTCCCGAATAAATTCAAAGCCGCACTGGCTGCGAAACAGGTACAAATTGGTTGCTGGTCAGCACTCTCTAACCCGATTAGCACTGAAGTTCTTGGTTTGGCTGGGTTTGACTGGCTGGTGCTGGATGGCGAACATGCGCCAAACGATATCTCCACGTTTATTCCGCAGTTAATGGCCTTGAAAGGCAGCGCCAGCGCGCCAGTAGTGCGAGTGCCGACCAACGAGCCGGTAATTATTAAGCGTCTTCTGGATATCGGTTTCTATAACTTCCTGATTCCTTTTGTAGAAACAAAAGAGGAAGCAGAGCTGGCGGTGGCATCAACCCGTTACCCACCGGAAGGCATTCGCGGCGTCTCCGTTTCTCACCGCGCCAATATGTTTGGCACCGTGGCGGATTATTTCGCTCAGTCGAACAAGAACATCACTATTCTGGTCCAGATAGAAAGTCAGCAGGGCGTAGATAACGTCGATGCCATTGCCGCTACCGAAGGCGTAGACGGCATCTTCGTCGGCCCCAGCGATCTGGCCGCGGCATTAGGCCATCTCGGCAATGCATCACACCCGGATGTACAAAAAGCAATTCAGCACATTTTTAACCGTGCCAGCGCGCACGGCAAACCCAGCGGTATCCTCGCGCCGGTCGAAGCCGATGCGCGTCGTTATCTGGAATGGGGCGCGACGTTTGTGGCTGTCGGCAGCGATCTCGGCGTCTTCCGCTCTGCCACTCAGAAACTGGCTGATACCTTTAAAAAATAACCACCACCGCAACAAGAGAGATGATTGATATGACTATGAAAGTTGGTTTTATTGGCCTGGGGATTATGGGTAAACCAATGAGTAAAAACCTTCTGAAAGCAGGTTACTCGCTGGTGGTTGCTGACCGTAACCCAGAAGCTATTGCTGACGTGATTGCTGCAGGTGCAGAAACAGCGTCTACGGCTAAAGCGATCGCTGAACAGTGCGACGTCATCATAACCATGCTGCCAAACTCCCCTCATGTGAAAGAGGTGGCGCTGGGTGAGAATGGCATTATTGAAGGCGCGAAGCCAGGTACGGTATTGATCGATATGAGTTCTATCGCACCGCTGGCAAGCCGTGAAATCAGCGAAGCGCTGAAAGCGAAAGGCATTGATATGCTGGATGCTCCGGTGAGCGGCGGTGAACCGAAAGCCATCGACGGTACGCTGTCAGTGATGGTGGGCGGCGACAAGGCTATTTTCGACAAATACTATGATTTGATGAAAGCGATGGCGGGTTCCGTGGTGCATACCGGGGAAATCGGTGCAGGTAACGTCACCAAACTGGCAAATCAGGTCATTGTGGCGCTGAATATTGCCGCGATGTCAGAAGCGTTAACGCTGGCAACTAAAGCGGGCGTTAACCCGGACCTGGTTTATCAGGCAATTCGCGGTGGACTGGCGGGCAGTACCGTGCTGGATGCCAAAGCGCCGATGGTGATGGACCGCAACTTCAAGCCGGGCTTCCGTATTGATCTGCATATTAAGGATCTGGCGAATGCGCTGGATACTTCTCACGGCGTCGGCGCACAACTGCCGCTCACAGCTGCGGTTATGGAGATGATGCAGGCACTGCGAGCAGATGGTTTAGGAACGGCGGATCATAGCGCCCTGGCGTGCTACTACGAAAAACTGGCGAAAGTCGAAGTTACTCGTTAATGACGTCGTGCCCGGATGGCGTATTGCAATCCGGGCCTGGAATCCAGGCCGAATAAGAGAAACGCCCTCCGGCGTCATGTGGTAACAGGCATAGGTATGAAAATCGTAATCGCCCCAGACTCTTATAAAGAAAGTTTATCTGCCAGCGAGGTTGCGCAGGCGATAGAAAAAGGATTTCGGGAAATTTTTCCTGATGCACAGTACGTTTCTGTTCCGGTTGCCGACGGTGGCGAAGGAACGGTGGAAGCGATGATTGCAGCCACCCAGGGGGCTGAACGTCACGCCTGGGTTACAGGGCCGCTGGGCGAGAAAGTGAATGCCAGTTGGGGGATCTCCGGCGATGGCAAAACCGCGTTTATTGAAATGGCGGCGGCCAGTGGGCTGGAGCTGGTACCTGCGGAAAAACGCGATCCACTCGTGACCACTTCACGCGGCACAGGCGAGTTAATCCTGCAGGCGCTGGAGAGCGGTGCGACAAACATTATTATCGGCATTGGCGGCAGCGCTACAAATGATGGCGGCGCAGGCATGGTACAGGCGCTGGGGGCGAAATTATGCGACGCCAACGGCAATGAAATTGGTTTTGGCGGCGGTAGTCTTAATACTCTGAATGATATTGATATTTCCGGCCTCGATCCGCGCTTAAAAGATTGCGTCATTCGCGTCGCTTGTGATGTCACCAATCCGCTGGTGGGCGATAACGGCGCATCGCGCATCTTTGGCCCACAAAAGGGAGCCAGTGAAGCGATGATTGTTGAGCTGGACAATAACCTCTCTCACTATGCCGAGGTCATTAAAAAAGCGCTGCATGTTGATGTGAAAGATGTCCCCGGTGCAGGAGCTGCGGGTGGTATGGGCGCGGCGCTAATGGCGTTTCTTGGTGCGGAACTGAAAAGTGGTATTGAAATCGTCACTACGGCGCTGAATCTGGAGGAACATATTCACGATTGTACGCTGGTGATCACCGGTGAAGGGCGTATTGACAGCCAGAGTATTCACGGGAAGGTACCGATTGGTGTCGCAAACGTGGCGAAGAAGTACCATAAACCGGTGATTGGCATTGCGGGTAGCCTGACCGATGATGTTGGCGTTGTACATCAGCATGGCATTGATGCGGTCTTCAGCGTATTGACCAGCATAGGTACGTTGGACGAAGCATTCCGCGGGGCTTATGACAATATCTGCCGTGCTTCACGTAATATCGCCGCGACACTGGCGATTGGAATGCGCAACGCGGGGTGACAAGGGCGCGCAAACCCTCTATACTGCGCGCCGAAGCTGACCAGACAGTCGCCGCTTCGTCGTCGTCCTCTTCGGGGGAGACGGGCGGAGGGGAGGAAAGTCCGGGCTCCATAGGGCAGGGTGCCAGGTAACGCCTGGGGGGGAAACCCACGACCAGTGCAACAGAGAGCAAACCGCCGATGGCCCGCGCAAGCGGGATCAGGTAAGGGTGAAAGGGTGCGGTAAGAGCGCACCGCGCGGCTGGTAACAGTCCGTGGCACGGTAAACTCCACCCGGAGCAAGGCCAAATAGGGGTTCATAAGGTACGGCCCGTACTGAACCCGGGTAGGCTGCTTGAGCCAGTGAGCGATTGCTGGCCTAGATGAATGACTGTCCACGACAGAACCCGGCTTATCGGTCAGTTTCACCTGATTTACGTAAAAACCCGCTTCGGCGGGTTTTTGCTTTTGGAGGGGCAGAAAGATGAATGACTGTCCACGACACTATACCCAAAAGAAAGCGGCTTATCGGTCAGTTTTACCTGATGTACGTAATAAACCGTTCCGGCGGGTTTCAGATTGTTGAGTGCGCTTTATTCATGCCGGATGCGGCGTGAACGCCTTATCCTGCCTACAAAAGCACGCAAATTCAATATATTGCAGAGATGGCGTAGGCCTGATAAGCGTAGCGCATCAGGCATTTTTGCGGTTGCCATCAGTTTCAAACCCGCGTCAGTGAGTTTTTGCTTTTGGTGCACAGGGTAAGATGAATAAATATCTACGGTATTAATAATAGACTTTGTAAGAAGTTATTAAGTCTATATTGCATTTAAAAGGTCGTAATCATACGTATAGTCCTCTCTGGTAAAATATTGCTTCTCTGAGTTATATGCTTCATATGTGTTATATTCCCCGACCTCAAAGCCATTGTCCGGAGAATTTTCGTCTTTCTCGAGGGTATTATCTGAAAGTAACTCTTCTGAGCTAGAGTCTTCTATGTTTAAATCCATAGTATAATTAATTTGGGGGACGACCAGATAAGCATTTTCTTTGATATTTTCATAATCTTCAATGATTATATCGATGTAATCATATATTTTTTCTGATGAGAATTCTTTCATCTCTGGTAATTTAATTCTGTTCAAGCAATTGATGATTTTCGATGAGCTTTTATATATTTCTTTTGTTAATTCATTTTCTAATTTATCTGTAAGAGTTGCCCTTGGTATAGATTTTATAATTGCAAATCTCATAATTTTTAATTGTTCTTCGGTAATGTCTCCAGGCTCATTTAAACAACTTTCGACAAACTTGATTTTTTCTTCAGAATACATATCGCTAATGCTTATTAAAACAGGCGTTATTTTTAGTAAATAATCCCAGGAGATTGTGGCGTTTTATGTTGAACTAACAAAATTAACCTGAAACATGTTGGCATTAGTAAAATTTGTTGAATTCAATTTAAAAGGATTTAAAATAGTATTAGCCATATGTTTATCTGTGAAATCATAATAATCTAAATCGACATTACGTAAGTCCAGAGAGGATAGATCAACGATATCTCCAGTCCCACAACTAAAAATTACGTTTAACCTCCTGATTTCATTGTAAATATCTTTTAATGGGCAATTAATATTGATATTACCTGTGGATATTTCCTGGTTTTTTAACGGTTCATTAATGGTAAGTTCACAAGTATTGTCCGATCGTTGAATAATTTGGGCGTTATAACCTAAAAAATCCAGACGAAGAGACGAGACATTATAAAGAATTACATTTTGTAAGTACGCTAATTCTTTTTGAAAATCACCAGTGATAATGCATTTTCCACCAGGTTGTAACGTGTTAAGTAAAGTGACCATTTCAATAGAGGTCTGTTTTAGTTTTTCTATACCTGGTGCTAGTGCTTCGAGGTTATTTCCTGTTGGGCTTTCAGGAAGGTCATTCATTTTTCGACGGACTAAATCACTACTAATATCATTACCAATTGATGAAACAGGGAACATTATTTTATCCTTTATAAATAATCAATAAAAATCATTATTAAAATGATCGGGTGAAAAAAAGAGAATTTGCCAACAATCTGAAGTAATGCTGGTTTTATTAAAGTGCACAAGGGGGGTTAAGATGGCTTCTTTTCGGGTGAATTTTGCACAATACTTAGAAATCGTCTCCTTAATACATTCCAGCTCTTTTTTATTGACGGCTGAGCAAGTACATTGTTCACCAAAAGGTGCAAAAGTGCCTACATCTAATGTTTGTATGATATAATCATCATGTTCTCCTGTAGAAATATCTATAATGAATGGACTCATATTTTCCGGTTGGATTCGGATCATGACAGAAGGAACATCGCCATGATAGAAATTCAATGCAGTTATTGCAGATAATACTCTCCGCAGTTCATTACTTATACTGTAAATTTTATTAACGTCATTGGTGGAGACAATTTCTGCAAACTTTCTTTTTACCGTCCAATAATCAATATTTCTATTGTGATTGTTAACCACTGCGTGCATTGGCGGGATTGAAGGGTGAAAAATATGCGCAATTGGGAAGCCTTTCATTGATGCCTGCCTTGTCATCATGACAAACAATAATAGATGCTTATTTTCCTCGCAGGGTTCTTTCGCACTATCAAAAAACGCTCATTTACCCGGCGTTACAGTAAACGAAGCAACATTCTGTGGCCTACGCCGATCAAAAGCTCTGTGAAAATTTCCCTTGTTGTCTTTGTCTGACCTTATCGCGGCGATCAGCAATTATTCGTTTTGTGATCCTCAACACAAAATGCTATTCGTCGCCTATGAGGGGAGAAGAATTTATGGAAAACGATTGCATTCACAAAATGACGTCCTGTCAGAAGAGAAAAAGTTGACGTTAATCAATTGTTCGAGATGATCAATACATGTATTCGAAATTTTAAAATATTGATAAAATAAATGTTTGTTCTCCAACAAATAGCGTGAAAAAATGTGACATGCCGCATTATTTATCACTGAAAATGGTTTATTTATAATAAAATTTGAGAACTTGCTCATTAAATTTAACTCAAATTTTGCCTGGTAATTATCCGGTAATTGCTTGAAATATGGTCTCAGCCCCTTTTTTGTATTAACCACATAACGAATGATGTTATCGCCATAAAATATGGTTATCCCCGTCATTTTTTTTGACAAAAATCAGGGTTTATGCTGATTTTTATACTTTAACTTGTTGATATTTAAAGGTATTTAATTGTAATAACGATACTCTGGAAAGTATTGAAAGTTAATTTGTGAGTGGTCGCACATATCCTGTTCATTTCATTTTGATACACTTCATGCCGTCAATGAGGTAATTAACGTAGGTCGTTATGAGCACTATTCTTCTTCCGAAAACGCAGCACCTGGTAGTCTTTCAGGAAGTCATTAGAAGTGGTTCTATCGGCTCGGCTGCAAAAGAATTAGGGTTAACTCAACCGGCCGTCAGTAAAATCATTAACGATATTGAAGATTATTTTGGTGTGGAATTAGTGGTGCGGAAAAATACCGGTGTAACATTAACACCTGCCGGTCAATTGTTACTCTCCCGTTCCGAATCCATTACCCGTGAAATGAAAAATATGGTTAATGAGATAAGCGGTATGTCTTCTGAGGCGGTGGTGGAAGTCTCATTTGGTTTTCCTTCATTGATTGGTTTTACTTTTATGTCAGGGATGATCAACAAGTTCAAAGAGGTGTTCCCGAAAGCGCAGGTTTCTATGTATGAAGCGCAACTGTCTTCGTTCTTACCGGCAATCCGCGACGGTCGACTGGATTTTGCGATTGGTACGTTAAGTGCAGAAATGAAGCTTCAGGATTTACATGTTGAGCCGCTGTTCGAGTCCGAGTTTGTGCTGGTAGCCAGTAAGTCCCGAACATGCACCGGCACCACCACGCTGGAGTCGTTGAAGAACGAACAGTGGGTGTTGCCACAAACTAATATGGGGTACTACAGCGAACTGCTTACTACGTTACAAAGAAATGGCATCAGTATTGAAAACATCGTTAAAACCGACTCAGTCGTGACAATTTATAATCTTGTTCTCAATGCTGATTTCTTAACTGTAATTCCTTGTGATATGACGTCACCTTTTGGTTCTAATCAATTTATTACTATTCCGGTTGAAGAAACATTACCTGTGGCACAATATGCCGCGGTATGGTCGAAAAATTATCGTATTAAAAAAGCAGCATCGGTTTTGGTGGAATTAGCCAAAGAGTATTCATCTTATAATGGGTGTAGACGAAGGCAATTAATAGAAGTTGGTTAGTTATTTGTTTTTATTTAAACATAAATAATCCACCTGTCTGTCTTGCAGGTGTCGGTTACGGTTACCTACATATTTAATTCAGGCGAAGAGGTTTTATAATGCATATTACATACGATCTGCCGTTTGCTATTGATGACATTATTGAAGCGAAACAACGACTGGCTGGGCGAATTTATAAAACAGGCATGCCTCGCTCCAACTATTTTAGTGAACGTTGCAAAGGTGAAATATTCCTGAAGTTTGAAAATATGCAGCGTACGGGTTCATTTAAAATTCGTGGCGCATTTAATAAATTAAGTTCACTGACCGATGCGGAAAAACGCAAAGGCGTGGTGGCCTGTTCTGCGGGCAACCATGCGCAAGGGGTTTCCCTCTCCTGCGCGATGCTGGGTATCGACGGTAAAGTGGTGATGCCAAAAGGTGCGCCAAAATCCAAAGTAGCGGCAACGTGCGACTACTCCGCAGAAGTCGTTCTGCATGGTGATAACTTCAACGACACTATCGCTAAAGTGAGCGAAATTGTCGAAATGGAAGGCCGTATTTTTATCCCACCTTACGATGATCCGAAAGTGATTGCTGGCCAGGGAACGTTTCCACGGCACGTCGCACCGCTATGTTTCCCAGCGCGCACATTCGCTGCTGAATCTGGCGGAAGATGACTCCGGCCTGGTTGTGGCGCATCTTGGCAATGGCGCGTCAATCTGCGCGGTTCGCAACGGTCAGAGTGTTGATACCTCAATGGGAATGACGCCGCTGGAAGGCTTGATGATGGGTACCCGCAGTGGCGATGTCGACTTTGGTGCGATGTCCTGGGTCGCCAGCCAAACCAACCAGAGCCTGGGTGACCTGGAACGCGTAGTGAATAAAGAGTCGGGATTATTAGGTATTTCCGGTCTTTCTTCGGATTTACGTGTTCTGGAAAAAGCCTGGCATGAAGGTCACGAACGCGCGCAACTGGCAATTAAAACCTTTGTTCACCGAATTGCCCGTCATATTGCCGGACACGCAGCTTCATTACGTCGCCTGGATGGAATTATATTCACCGGCGGAATAGGAGAGAATTCAAGCTTAATTCGTCGTCTGGTCATGGAACATTTGGCTGTATTAGGCTTAGAGATTGATACAGAAATGAATAATCGCTCTAACTCCTGTGGTGAGCGAATTGTTTCCAGTGAAAATGCGCGTGTCATTTGTGCCGTTATTCCGACTAACGAAGAAAAAATGATTGCTTTGGATGCCATTCATTTAGGCAAAGTTAACGCGCCCGCAGAATTTGCATAATTTAGTTGAAGTATTGTAGAGAGATTATTTTTCATGAAGGTAGATATTGATACCAGCGATAAGCTGTACGCCGACGCATGGCTTGGCTTTAAAGGTACGGACTGGAAAAACGAAATTAATGTCCGCGATTTTATTCAACATAACTATACACCGTATGAAGGCGATGAATCTTTCCTCGCCGAAGCGACGCCTGCCACCACGGAATTGTGGGAAAAAGTAATGGAAGGCATCCGTATCGAAAATGCAACCCACGCGCCGGTTGATTTCGATACCAATATTGCCACCACAATTACCGCTCATGATGCGGGATATATTAACCAGCCGCTGGAAAAAATTGTTGGCCTGCAAACGGATGCGCCGTTGAAACGTGCGCTACACCCGTTCGGTGGCATTAATATGATTAAAAGTTCATTCCACGCCTATGGCCGAGAAATGGACAGTGAATTTGAATATCTGTTTACCGATCTGCGTAAAACCCATAACCAGGGCGTATTTGATGTTTACTCACCGGATATGCTGCGCTGCCGTAAATCTGGCGTGCTGACCGGTTTACCAGATGGCTATGGCCGTGGGCGCATTATCGGTGACTATCGCCGCGTAGCGCTGTATGGCATCAGTTATCTGGTACGTGAACGCGAACTGCAATTTGCCGATCTCCAGTCTCGTCTGGAAAAAGGCGAGGATCTGGAAGCCACCATCCGTCTGCGTGAGGAGCTGGCAGAGCATCGTCATGCGCTGTTGCAGATTCAGGAAATGGCGGCGAAATATGGCTTTGATATCTCTCGCCCGGCGCAGAATGCGCAGGAAGCGGTGCAGTGGCTCTACTTCGCTTATCTGGCGGCAGTGAAATCGCAAAATGGCGGCGCGATGTCGCTGGGCCGCACGGCATCGTTCCTCGATATCTACATTGAGCGCGACTTTAAAGCTGGCGTACTCAATGAGCAGCAGGCACAGGAACTGATCGATCACTTCATCATGAAGATCCGTATGGTACGCTTCCTGCGTACACCGGAATTTGATTCGCTGTTCTCCGGCGACCCAATCTGGGCGACGGAAGTGATCGGCGGGATGGGGCTGGACGGTCGTACGCTGGTGACCAAAAACTCCTTCCGCTATTTGCACACCCTGCACACTATGGGGCCGGCACCGGAACCTAACCTGACCATTCTTTGGTCGGAAGAATTACCGATTGCCTTCAAAAAATATGCCGCGCAGGTGTCGATCGTCACCTCTTCCTTGCAGTATGAAAATGACGATCTGATGCGTACTGACTTCAACAGCGACGATTACGCGATTGCCTGCTGCGTCAGCCCAATGGTGATTGGTAAGCAAATGCAGTTCTTTGGTGCACGCGCTAACCTGGCGAAAACGCTGCTCTACGCAATTAACGGCGGGGTGGACGAGAAGCTGAAGATTCAGGTCGGGCCGAAAACAGCACCGCTGATGGACGACGTGCTGGATTACGACAAAGTGATGGACAGCCTCGATCACTTCATGGACTGGCTGGCGGTGCAGTACATCAGCGCGCTGAACATCATCCATTGCATGCATGATAAGTACAGCTACGAGGCGGCGCTGATGGCCCTGCACGACCGCGACGTCTACCGCACGATGGCCTGCGGCATCGCCGGCCTGTCGGTGGCAGCGGATTCGTTGTCGGCGATAAAGTACGCCCGGGTGAAGCCGGTGCGCGATCACCACGGGCTGGCGGTGGACTTTGTCATTGAAGGCGACTATCCGCAGTACGGCAACAACGACGAGCGCGTAGACAGCATTGCCTGCGACCTGGTTGAACGCTTTATGAAGAAAATTAAAGCGCTGCCAACCTATCGCAACGCCGTCCCTACCCAGTCGATTCTGACTATCACTTCTAACGTGGTGTACGGCCAGAAAACCGGTAATACGCCGGACGGTCGTCGCGCCGGAACACCGTTCGCGCCGGGCGCTAACCCGATGCATGGTCGTGACCGCAAAGGTGCCGTGGCCTCATTGACGTCGGTGGCGAAACTGCCGTTCACCTACGCCAAAGATGGGATCTCGTACACCTTCTCAATCGTTCCTGCGGCGCTGGGCAAAGAAGATCCAGTACGTAAAACCAACCTTGTCGGCCTGCTGGATGGGTATTTCCACCACGAAGCGGATGTCGAAGGCGGTCAACACCTCAACGTCAACGTAATGAATCGGGAAATGCTGCTGGATGCCATCGAGCACCCGGAAAAATATCCTAACCTGACAATCCGTGTCTCTGGCTACGCCGTGCGCTTCAACGCACTGACCCGTGAACAGCAACAGGATGTTATTTCACGTACCTTTACCCAGGCGCTCTGACGCCGGAGGATGTATGAAAAAGATTATCGAAACGCAACGTGCCCCAGGCGCAATCGGCCCTTATGTTCAGGGCGTTGATTTAGGCAGCATGGTCTTCACCTCCGGGCAAATACCGGTTTGCCCACAGACCGGTGAGATCCCGGCTGATGTGCAAGATCAGGCGCGTTTAAGCCTCGAAAACGTCAAAGCGATCGTGGTTGCTGCCGGGCTGAGCGTGGGCGATATCATCAAGATGACCGTGTTTATCACCGATCTGAATGATTTTGCCACCATCAACGAAGTCTATAAGCAGTTCTTCGATGAGCATCAGGCGACCTATCCGACCCGGAGCTGTGTGCAGGTCGCGCGTTTGCCGAAAGATGTGAAGCTGGAAATTGAAGCCATCGCAGTACGTAGTGCGTAAAGCCTCGTGAGCGGGACGGTCGTAAGGTCGTTCCGCTCCACTTCACTGAACGGCAATCCGAGGGTGTGGATATGATTAGTGCATTCGATATTTTCAAAATTGGGATTGGTCCCTCCAGTTCGCATACCGTGGGGCCAATGAATGCCGGAAAAAGTTTTATTGATCGGCTGGAAAGTAGCGGCTTTTT
>OGIT01000372.1_pt1 | contig 22414 bp, 18 predicted proteins | sample 1571881 | NCBI WGS metagenome assembly OGIT01 (sample SAMEA2582101, study PRJEB24529) | metagenome | biome: Human gut stool | place: China | collected 2011 | reverse complement strand
CGCCGTTCCGCAGAAACGCTGGCCGGCCAAGCGCTTTGCCGCCGTTGCCGACTACTTCGCCCGCCGCGGCTTCAAGTGCGTCTTCTTCGGCGGCCCTATGGATGAAGCCATGGTCAAAGAAGCGACGTCCCAGATGGAATCGGACCCGATTATTGCCACCGGGAAATTCACCATCGGCGAACTGGCCTCGGCCATCCGCTGCTGCTCGCTGTTCATCACCAACGACAGCGGCCCTATGCACGTCGCCGTCAGTCAGGGCGTTCCCCTGGTCGCCCTCTACGGGCCGAGCAATCCCAAGCTTTACGGCCCCTATACGGACCGGGCCATCGTCCTGGAATCGACGAACCACTATGAAGTTGGCAAGAGCATGAAACAAATTATCCGCGAAGGTAATTATAAAGGTATTTCGGTTATTCCCATGAGCCAGGTCATCGCCGCCGGCGAAGAACTCCTGAGCCGTTATTATGGAAGAAAATAACCCGTATTATATGGAGGTGGAAGGTTATGAAAAAACTTATTATTGCAGCGACCCTGGCCGCACTGACCCTGACTTCGGCTGCTATGGCAGCCCCGTTGCGGGATCCTCAGCCCGGTGACTTGAAGGCCAACGCCAACTACGGCTTCGACCAGAAAGAAGGCGGCCGCAGTGCCAAGAGCCGCCTGACCGGTGGCGACGTCACCTACGTCCTGAACAATCGCTGGGACATCCAGTACGTCAACAACTACACCAAGGGCGATAACGACAACAAGATCAACGAAAACTATCTCGTCGGTAATTACCGCTTTACGCCGTATCTGTCGGCCTTTGCCGGCGGCTCCTACGTCAAGACCGAAACGTATAATACGACCAAGTCCTATGGCTATCAGGTCGGCCTCAAAGGCCAGCTCCCTCTGGCAGCCCGCTGGCAGGGCTTTGCATCCGTCGGTGTCGGCGATGACGTCAATACCTATGAAGTCGGCGTCGGTTACGACATCACGCCGAACTGGGATGCCCACATAAAATACCGCAGCAGCAGCGTCGACGTCGATAACTACGACGACGATGTCAAAGGCTGGCAGGTCGGCATGGGCTATAAGTTCTGATATTGACAAGGGGCGGATCCGTCCCGTATAATGTACCAATGACATGTGCTGTGGTTGAAAGTCGATGTCAGTCGCAGACCAAGCGATCCACGTAAGGCACCCAAAGCGGTGCTGATCATAGTGCGGCCTAGAAGTAAGACCTGCCGCGGAAATACCGCGAGAGGGCTAGTAGTGGGGGACAGCAGTCTATGAGCGAACGTCCCAGCAGGCGAGTGTGGGGGTAAAGACCAGGTCAGGCATGTCAGGGAACGGGGCTGTCGTATGAAGGATTCTGCCATCATGCGCAGTCCCTTTTTCTTTATAGTTTGTAGTATATAGTTTGTAGTATATAGTTTGTAGTTTATAGAAGATGGCCATAAATTTCAAACCATCCGCTAACCCCTAGCCCCTAGCCCCTTAAAAGAGGCTGTCTTGATGTGACAGCCTCTTTTTTGTATTTTCGTTTGACGGATGATTGTTCGTATAGTAAAATGTAAGGGTATTTATGTTATTAGCCTAAGGAGTGGAGTCATAATGGATGCTAAGCGGTTGGAACGAGAAATTCACAAAAATCCCTTCGATACCTTTATGGATTTCCACGTCGAAAAGGCTGAACCAGAGAGTACGATCCTCACTTTTGAGAATAAAGGCTCGAAATGGGATAATCCCAATGGTACCATGTACGGCGGTGTCCTCTATTCCATGGCCGATTCGGCGATGGAGGCTGCCTGTGCTGTCTGTGGCAAAGCCGTCCTCACACTGGACCTGGGCATGAATTACCTGCGCCCGGCCTTTGCCAATACGGTCATCCGGGCCGAAGCCAGGATCATCCATAACGGCCGTACGACGATGGTCGCCCTCTGTGATTTTTACGATAATGACCAGCGCTATTTAGCTCATGGCAAGGGTACCTTCTTTGTGACAGGGGCCTACGTCTTTGAGGGTGAAAGGGGGCATACGGATGAATGAACCAGAAGAAGCAGTGAGCCCGGAAGTGGCAGAACGGCTGCATCGTATGCTGGACAGTATTTATTCGCATACACCTTATTTCCAGAGCATGCCCTGTACGGTAGAAAAGCTCGACGTCGGCCGCGTCCGCATCGGCTTCGATATCAGCCGTCATTCCTGCAATTACCGGGGCATTGCCTCGGGCGGCGTCCTGGCCGCTTTCTGCGATACTCTCATGGGCATGGCCAGCCGGACCCTGGGCTTCCAGGTGACGACGCTGGAAATCAACATGAACTATATCCGCAGTGTCAAAGGCGGCGAGCACATTACCGGCGTGGGCCAGGTCATTCACCACGGCCGTAAGACCATTGTCGTCGAATGTGAATGTTATGATGCCAGCGGTAATATTATCGTAAAAGGGCGGTCGTCTTTTTATATTTTGAAAAAACTCGATTGATAGGATAATCATGTAATTATAGGGAAGGTTGGTTAGTACAAAGATGGATTTTGCTTATAACGACGAACAGAAAGAAATCATCAAGGTTGTCCGCGACCTGGTGGAAAAAGAAATCGTCCCCTACGCTTCGGAAATGGATGAAACGGGAAAACTCCATGAAGGGCTCCTGGAAAAATTGGCAGCCCAGGGCCTGCTGGGCGTCGCCATTCCGGAAGAATTCGGCGGTGCCGGCCTCGACGCCATCACTATCGCCGCTATTTATGAAGAATTAGGCAAAGGCTGTGCCGGCGTCGCTACGACCGTCGCTGCCAATGCCCTGGCCTCGTATCCCGTCATCATTGCCGGTAACGACGACCAGAAGAAACGCTATTTCGATATCATCAATGAAGACAACCTGGCCGCTTTTGTCCTGACTGAACCGGGCACCGGTTCCGATGCCGGTTCCGTTTCGACGCGGGCCATGAAGACCGAAGACGGCAAAGGCTATATCCTCAATGGTACGAAATGCTTCATCACCAACGGCGCCCTGGCCGAAGTCTTCGTCGTCTTCGCCAACACCCGCAAGAGCGGCGGCATCCGCGGCTTGACGGCCTTCATCGTCCGCAAGGGGACGCCGGGCTTCACAGTCGGCAAGGCTGAAAATAAAATGGGCATCCGCGCTTCCAATACGACGGAGCTCATCTTCCAGGACTGCTTCGTCCCTGTCGAAGACCGTCTCGGCCGCGAAGGCCATGGCTTCCGCATCGCCATGGATACTTTGGATGCAGCCCGTCCCTTCGTCGGTGCCGTTTCCGTCGGCATTGCCGAAGCCGCTTTCCGTGCCTGCTGCGAATATGCCAAGGTCCGCGTACAGTTCGGCAAACCCATCGCTTCCTTTGAAATGGTCCAGGCCATGATTGCCGATATGGCCATGAAAGTCGAAGGAGCCCGCCTCCTGGTCCACCGCGCCTGCTGGATGAAAGACCAGGGTATGGACTTCAGCCGTGAAGCGGCCATTGCCAAGTGCAACGCGTCCGACGTGGCCATGCAGGTCACGACCGATGCAGTCCAGGTCATGGGCGGCTATGGCTATATCAAGGAATACCCTGTCGAAAAATACATGCGTGACGCCAAAATCATGCAGATTTACGAAGGCACCAACCAAATTCAGCGGTTGGTTATTGCAAATAAGACACTTTACTGATACAATATATAACAAACCCATAGAGGGATTTATGGCAATGATAAAGAGGGGATGGAACTGACTCCGCCTACAGGGAATCGAGGCCGCAGATTGAGAGCCTCGTGCCGGATGTTCCATGCGTTCACTTTAGAGCCTCCTGCTGAACGGAGTAGGCAGGACGGGGGTTCCCGTTACAGGACAATCGAGAATCAAGTAGGGTGGTACCGCGAATGAGACTTTCGCCCCTTAGGGGGCGGGAGTCTATTTTTTTTGTACTTGCCAGTAGGAGGAAGAAAGTATGATCAGTGATAAGATCGAGGCCATCAAAGCGGCCGTCAATGAACAGCTCGCCAAGAGCGAACATCTTCAGGACGTACAGGATATCCGCGTCAAGTTCCTGGGTAAAAAAGGGGAACTGACGGCAATCATGAAGGAAATGAAGAATTTTTCCAAAGAAGAACGGCCTAAAGTCGGCCAGCTCGTCAACACGGCCCGCAATGCCATCGAAGAACAGCTCAAGGCCAAGATGGAAGAAGTCAAGGCCAAGGAATTAGCTGCGAAGATCGAATCGGAAAAAATCGACATTACCCTGCCGGGCCGCAAACCGGTCATGGGCCATGAACATCCCCTTCATCAGACCCTGCGCCTCATGGAAGACTCCTTCCTGCGCATGGGCTTCTCCATCGTCGAAGGGACGGATATTGAATCGGACTACTATAACTTCCAGTGCCTGAACCTGCCGGAAGATCATCCGGCCCGGGACATGCAGGACTCCATGTACATTACGGATAACATCCTCCTGCGGACCCATACATCGGGCATGCAGGCCCGGACCTTGCAGGCCCACAAGCCTAACGAACCCTTCAAGATCATCGCACCGGGCAAGGTATACCGCTGCGACTACGATGCGACCCATTCGCCGGTCTTCCACCAGATGGAAGGCATGATCATCGATAAGGACATCCGCTTCTCCGACCTCAAGGGCATGCTCGAAGACTTCCTGCGCGACATCTTCGGACCGCAGACGAAAGTCCGCTTCCGCGCCAGCTACTTCCCCTTCACGGAACCGAGCGCCGAAGTCGATATTTCCTGCGTCATGTGCGGCGGCAAGGGCTGCCGTGTCTGCTCCCACACGGGCTGGCTGGAAATCCTCGGCTGCGGCATGGTCAATCCCAGCGTCCTGCGCCTGAACGGCTATGACCCGGACGTCGTCACGGGTTTTGCCTTCGGCATGGGCGTCGAACGCATTGCCATGCTGAAATACGGCATCGATGATTTGCGCTTGTTCTATGAAAACGATATGCGGTTCTTGAACCAGTTCTAGGAGGGTATGAATAATGAAAAGTTCTTTAACTTGGATGCAGGATTATGTCGACGTCGACATGAACCAGGACATGCAGGCATTTGCCGATAAATTGACCATTGCCGGTATCCCTGTCGAACAGGTGGAATACTGGGGGACAGAAGTCAAGAAAGTAAAGACCGGGAAGATCCTTCAGATCGACAAGCACCCCGATGCGGATAAACTCGTCGTCTGCCAGGTAGACATGGGTGATGAACAGCTCCAGATCGTCACGGCTGCGACCAACGTCCGCGTCGGCCAGATCGTCCCCGTCGCCGTCCACGGCGCTCATCTGCCGGGCGGCACCAAGATCAAGCGCTCGAAGCTGCGCGGCGTCTTGTCCAACGGCATGTTCTGCTCGGCCCACGAATTCGGCTTCGACGACAGCCTGCTCTTGCCGGAAGAACGGGAAGGCATTTGGATCCTGCCGCCCGATACGCCCCTCGGCGTCGATGCGGCCGACTATCTCCAGGTCCGCGACGTCGTCTATGAATATGAACTGACGGCCAATCGCGCCGACTGCTTCTCCATGGTCGGCCTGTCCCGTGAATTCGCCGTCCTCAGCGGCAAAGAAGCCCGTTATCCGGATATTTCCGTCAAAGAATGTGACACGCCTATCGACGGCAAGGTCAAAGTATCCATTGACGACGAAGAACTGTGCAGCCGTTATGCCGCCCGCCTGCTCCTGAACGTCAAGATCGGCAAGTCGCCTATGTGGATGCAGCAGCGCCTGCGCAAGTCCGGCGTCCGTCCCATCAACAACGTCGTCGACGCTACCAACTACACCATGATCGAACTGGGCATCCCACTCCATGCCTATGACTACGATAAAGTTGCCGGCCATCACCTCATCGCCCGCCGGGCCAAAGCCGATGAAGCTTTGAAGACTCTGGACGATGTAGACCGTAAATTGACCGACAACATGCTGGTCATCGCCGATGAAGAAAAAGCCTGCTGCGTCGCCGGCATCATGGGCGGCATGGATACGGAAGTCACGGACCAGACGACGTCGGTCATCCTCGAATGTGCTTCCTTCAAAGGCTCCAACATCCGTCATACGGGCCGTATGCTCGGCCTGCGTTCCGAAGCTTCCGGCCGTTTTGAACGAGGCCTCGATTCGGACAGCTGCATCAAATCCATCGACCGCTGTGCCCAGCTCCTCCAGGAAATGGGCGCCTGCGACGTAGCCCAAGGCGTCGTCGATGTCTATCCGAAACCGCAGGCTACGACGCGCATCGCCTTTACGGCGGCTCAGGTCAACAAATTCCTGGGCACGGAAATCCCGGAAGCCGACATGGTCCATATCCTGGAAACGCTGCAGTTCGGCATTGAAAAAGACGGCGATACCTTGACGGCCGTCGTTCCCAGCTATCGCGGCGACTGCACGGAAATGCCGGACATCGCCGAAGAAGTAGCCCGCGTCTACGGTTATGAAAACATCCCGTCTACGCGCCCGGCCGCTCCCATTTCCAAAGGCGAAGCCGGCTTCCACCACGACGTAGGCGAAAAGATTTCGTCCATCCTCAGCAGCAGCGGCCTCAACGAAACGGTCACGTTCAGCTTCATGCATCCGGACCAGCTGAAGAAACTCCTCTTCAAGGACGGCGACGCCGTATACAACGCCGTGCCCATCCTCAACCCGATTACGGAAGACTTCCCGCTCATGCGGACGACGCTGGTACCGACCTTGATGGATGTCCTGGTCCGCAACCAGGCCGTCAAGAATCCGTCTGTCGGCATCTACGAAATCGCACCGGTCTATCGGCCGAAACAGCTGCCCCTGACGGAACTGCCGGAACAGGAATTCTACGTCAGCGGCCTCCTCTACGGCCAGCGCACGCCTGCTGAATGGCCGGCCAAAGCGGAAAATTACGACTTCTATGACGTCAAGGGCCTCGTCGAAGCCGTCCTCCAGGGACTGGGTATCCAGGCCGACCTGGAAGTCTCCGACTGGGCGCCGCTCCATCCGGGCAAGGCTGCCCGCTACGTCAAAGACGGCAAGGTCCTCTGCGACTTCGGCGAACTCCATCCCAAGGCTATCGACAATTACGATGTCGCCGGCCCGGTCTACGTCTTTGAAATGCATATGGACGCTATCCTGCCCTTGGTCAACCTCCTGCCGGATTACCATAAAGTCGCCAAGTTCCCGGCATCGAGCCGCGACCTGGCCTTCCTGGCACCGCTGGCTACGGCCAATGCCGACATCGTCAGCGTCATCCAAGAAGACGGCGGCGACAACCTGGAAGCCGTCCACCTCTTCGACATGTACACGGGCAAACAGGTACCGCAGGGCTACAAGAGCCTGGCCTATTCCTTAGTCTTCCGTTCCGAAGAAGGGACCCTGACCGACGCCGACATCCAGGCCCCGGTCGACGCCATCGTCAAAGACCTGAAAGAAAAATTCGGCTGCGAATTGCGGTAGGGAGTGATTAGTTTGTAGTACAAAGTTTGTAGTTTGTAGAAGATGGCCTTTAATTTTTAACCATTTCACTGCAATTTAAAAACTACAAACTTCAAACTCAAAAAGGCGCTGTCTTTATGCGACAGCGCCTTTACCCATATTGTAAAAAAAGTAAAGTTGTGGTATGATGTAGAGCGTAATATGGTATTTTTGAGATATTCAGGGCTCTACCAGCCCATAAGGAGGACATACTTAGAATGAACGTAACAGTGAATGAAGTAGACCAGCACAAAGTAACCCTGCACATTGAAGTGCCTGCTAAAGACGCTTCCAAACAGGCAGCAGCAGCTTGCAAGAACTTGGCAAGCCGTGTCAATATCCCGGGCTTCCGCAAGGGGAAAGCACCGCGCATGGTACTGGAAAGCTTCTTGGGCAAAGATGCTGTCAAACAGGAAGTTTTTGAAGCTATTGCCAATAAAGCCTACAGCGACGCCCTCGACCAGGAAGGCATCGTTCCTGTAACTGAACCGGAATTGAACGTCATTACCGACGAAAAAGGCAAAGACGTCGTATTTGAAGCTACGGTCACCAAGAAACCGGAAGTCAAACTCGGCGAATACAAAGGCATTACCGTTGCCAAAGACAAAGTTGATGTAACCGACGAAGACGTAGCCAAAGAACTGGCTAACCTCCAGAAACAGCATGCGAAACTCGTCGTAGCTCCGGAAGGCACGGAAATCGCAAAAGATGACTTCGCTGTCATCGATTTCAAAGGCACTGTCGACGGCGTCGCATTCGAAGGCGGCGAAGGCAAATCCTATCCGCTCCAGATCGGCTCCGGCAGCTTCATCCCGGGTTTTGAAGATCAGCTCATCGGCTGCAAAGCTGGCGACGAAAAAGACGTCAAAGTCACCTTCCCGGAAGATTACTTTGAAAAATCCTTGGCTGGCAAAGAAGCTGTCTTCGCCGTTAAAGTCAACGACGTAAAACGCAGCGAACTCCCGGCCATCGACGATGAATTCGCTAAAGAAGCCGGCAAATTCGACAGCGTCGACGACCTCAAAGCCGACATCCGCAAACGCCTCGAATCGAAAGCATCCTTCCAGGCTTTGGAAAAATTCAACTCTGAAGTCCTGAAGACGGCTGTCAACAATGCCGAAGTCGATATCCCGCAGGTCATGATCGACGACAAAATCGACCAGATGATCGAAGAACTGGCCATGAAACTGGAAACACAGCGCATGAGCCTCGACGATTATCTCAAATACATGAACCAGGATATGGACAAACTCAAAGAACATTACGCTGAACCGGCTAAAGAAAACGTAAAGATGGACCTCGTCCTCGAAGCTATCGCCAAAGCTGAAAACATCGAAGTCAAAGACATCGATCTCCAGGCTGAAATCATCACGATGGCTCAGAACTTCGGTGCCGATCCGAAAGAAGTCTACAAGATCATTTTGAAAGAACATCGCGTTCCCATGCTCGTACAGTCTGTCGGCCGTAAAAAAGCAGCCAGCTTCATCCTGAAAAATGCCGTCGACCCGAACGAAGACAAAAAAGAAGAAGCTAAAGCTGAAGACGCAAAGGCTGAAGACTAATCCCGGAAACGCATTCTCCGGAGGTGTTAGTTTTGACAAATATGTATGTACCCATCGTCGTCGAACAGACGGCACAAGGGGAACGGAGCTATGATATCTATTCCCGCCTGTTGAAAGACCGCATCGTCTTCCTCGGCGGCCCGATTGATGATACCGTTGCCAACAGCATCATCGCCCAGCTCCTTTTCCTGGAAGCAGAAAATCCTGACAAGGATATCCACTTATATATCAACAGTCCTGGCGGCGTCGTCACGGCAGGCATGGCCATCTACGATACCATGCAGTACATCAAGCCGGACGTCTCGACGATCTGCGTCGGTTCCGCTGCCAGCATGGCGTCGGTACTCCTGACGGCCGGTGCCAAGGGCAAACGCTTCGCCCTGCCGCATTCCCACGTCATGATCCACCAGCCTCTCGGCGGTGTCCAGGGCCAGGCTACGGAAATCGAAATCCATGCCCGCGAAATCCTGCGCATGCGCAAGGAATTGAACGGTATCTTGTCTGAACACACAGGACAGCCCATTGACGTCATCCAGAAGGATACGGAACGGGATAATTTCATGACTGCCGAAGAAGCCAAGGAATACGGCCTCATCGATGAAATCCTGACCCGTCCGCTGCCGGATGAAACGAAATAGGACAGGAGGAAGACAAGATGAACGATAGGAATGATGAACCGCGTTGCAGTTTCTGCGGCCGGCCCCAGAGCGAAGTACAGAAGCTCATTGCCGGCCCGGGCGTCTATATCTGCGACGAATGTGTTGCCGTAGCGCAGCACATCATGGAAGAAGAAAAGGCGGAAGAAACGCCGGACTTCCAGCTCAAGGACTTGCCGACGCCGCATGAAATCAAGGCTACCCTTGATGAATACGTCATCGGCCAGGAAGCAGCCAAGAAGACTCTTTCCGTTGCAGTGTACAACCACTACAAGCGGCTCCAGACCAATTTCAGCGCCTCTGATGATGATGTAGAGCTCCAGAAGTCGAATATCGTCATGGTCGGCCCGACTGGGAGCGGCAAGACCCTCCTGGCCCAGACCCGGGCCCGCCTCCTCGATGTGCCCTTTGCCATCGCCGATGCGACGAGCCTGACCGAAGCCGGCTATGTCGGCGAAGACGTCGAAAACTGCCTGCTCAAGCTCATCCAGGCCGCTGATTACGATATTGCCAAAGCTGAACGGGGCATCATCTACATCGACGAAATCGATAAGATTGCCCGCAAATCGGAAAACCCGTCCATTACCCGTGACGTTTCCGGTGAAGGCGTCCAGCAGGCCTTGTTGAAGATCCTCGAAGGGACCGTTGCCGGCGTTCCGCCTCAGGGCGGCCGCAAGCATCCCCACCAGGAAATGCTCCAGATCGACACGACGAACATCCTGTTCATCTGCGGCGGCGCTTTCGATGGCATCGACAAGACCATCCTCAACCGTACGACGGACAAGAATATGGGTTTCGGTGCGGACATCCACTCCAAGTCCGAACACTCCATGGAATCGCTCCTCAAGGAAATCATCCCGACGGACCTCCAGAAGTTCGGCCTCATCCCGGAATTGATCGGCCGCCTGCCCGTATTGGTTACTCTCAATCCTCTCGATGAAGATGCGATGGTACACATCCTGACAGAACCGAAGAACGCCCTGGTCAAACAGTATCAGAAAATGCTGTCCATGGACGACGTAGATCTCGAATTTACGCCGGAAGCTCTCCAGGCCATTGCCAAGGAAGCGCTGCGGCGCAATACCGGTGCCCGCGGGCTTCGCTCCATCATCGAACGGATCATGCTCGATGTCATGTTTGATGTACCGAGCCGCGACGACGTAGCCAAGTGCATCGTCACGGAAAAATGCGTCAAAGAAGGCGCTGAGCCCGACCTCGTATTGAAAGAGGCAAAATGATATAATGTACAATAAAACTCATTTCTTAAACCGGAAATGAGTTTTATTTTTCCATAGAAGAAGGTGAAGTGTATGAACGAAAACGTTGTGCTCAACGAACAAGATATCCTGGCCCTGCCTTTTGTCCCGCTCCGGGGCATCGTCGTCTATCCGAAGCTGGTCAGCCACATCGACATCGGCCGCGATACGTCCCTGGCTGCCGTCGACTACGCCATGGAACACGACCGGCAGCTCCTGGTAGCGACCCAGGTCGATGAAAACGAAGACAATCCGGGTTTTGACGACGTCTATACCATCGGCTGCCTGGTCAAGATCGAACAGCTCCTGCGCATGCCTGGCGGCCTGGTACGCATCCTGGTCAACGGCATTTCCCGCGTCCGCATGCAGGGCTTTTCCCAGAAAGCCGATTACCTCGAAGGGGCTGCCGTCAAAGTGGCTGAAATCAGCCGCAACGAAGTCGAAGAAGAAGCCCTGCGCCGGGTCGTCCTCAAGCGGCTCCTGGACTGGCTGGGCAATCTCCGCGACGGCGAAGAAGCCAGCGAAAATGCCAAGAACATCGACGAACCGGGCGTCCTGGCTGACTTCGCTGCGTCCCAGCTGCCCTTGCGCCTGGTCATCCGCCAGCAGCTCCTGGAAACGGCTGACGTCGAAGCCCGCCTGCGCCGCGTTGCGTCGCTCTTGGATACGGAAGTCGACATTGCCAACCTGGAATCGAAGCTGAACATGGAAGTCCGCGGCAAGATGGACCAGCAGCAGAAAGAATACTACCTGCGGGAAAAGATCAAGGCCATCCATGAAGAATTGGGCGACAAAGTCGACAAGGACACGGAAGTCCAGGAACTCCGCGACCAGATCAAGAAGATGAAGCTCGACGAAGATATCGAAAAGGCCCTGCTCAAGGAAGTGGACCGCCTCGACTCCATGCCGCCCATGATGGCGGAATCGGCCATCATCCGCACCTACCTCGACTGGGCCATGGCCCTTCCCTGGAAGAAGGAAACCAAGGACCGCCTGGACCTCAACGAAGCGCAGAAAGTCCTCGATGAAGACCATTACGGCCTGAAGAAGGTCAAAGACCGCATCATCGAATATTTAGCGGTCAAACAGTTGACACACAGCCTGAAAGGGCCGATTCTCTGTTTTGTCGGTCCTCCGGGCACGGGCAAGACGAGTATCGCCAAATCCATCGCCCGGGCCATGAACCGCAAGTACGTCCGCGTATCCCTGGGCGGCGTCCGCGATGAAGCTGAAATCCGCGGCCATCGCCGGACTTACATCGGTGCCCTGCCGGGCCGCATCCTGGCCGGTATGAAACAGGCCGGCGTCAAGAACCCGGTCTTCCTCCTCGACGAAATAGACAAGATGACGTCCGACATGCGCGGCGACCCGTCGTCGGCACTGCTGGAAGTCCTCGACCCGGAACAGAACAATACTTTCAGTGACCATTTCCTGGAACTGCCCTTCGACTTGTCGAAAGTCTTCTGGATCACGACGGCCAACGTCCTCAGCGATATTCCCCGGCCCCTCATGGACCGCATGGAAATCATCGACTTCACGAGTTATACAGAAGAAGAGAAGGTCCAGATCGCCAAGCGCTATCTGGTGCCGAAACAGATCAAAGAAAATGGCCTTAAACCGAGTCAGGCCAAGTTCTCCGACGCCGTCCTGCGCCATATCATCGAAGGCTATACGCGCGAATCGGGCGTCCGCAGCCTGGAAAAGACCATCGGTACGGTCTGCCGCCGTATCGGCAAATCCCTGCTCATGAACGACGAAGTACCGCTCAGCGTCTCCGTCAAGAACCTGGAAAAACTGCTCGGTCCGGTCAAATTCCTGCCGGAAACGGTCCACAAAGACGACGAAGTCGGCATCGTCACCGGTATGGCCTGGACCCAGGTCGGCGGTGAAGTCCTGGAAACGGAAGCCGTTGCCGTCAAGGGCAAAGGCCGCCTGCTGCTCACGGGCCAGCTCGGCGACGTCATGAAGGAATCGGCTGAAGCCGGCGTGACCTACGTCCGCAGCCGGGCCGATGTCCTGGGCATCGATGCCAATTTCTACGCCAACATGGACTTGCACATCCACCTGCCCGAAGGAGCCATCCCTAAAGACGGTCCGTCGGCAGGCATCACCATGGCCACGGCCATTACGTCGGCCCTGACGGGCAAAGCCGGCCGCCACGACGTAGCCATGACCGGTGAAATCACGTTGCGCGGGACGGTCCTGCCCGTAGGGGGCATCAAGGAAAAAGTCATCGCCGCTCACCGGGCAGGCATCAAGAAAATCCTCTTGCCTGAAGAAAACAAGCGCGACATGGACGAAGTGCCGCAGTCGGTCAAAAAAGACGTCAAATTCGTCTTCGTTCACCATATGGATGAAGTGCTGGCTCAGGCACTGGTGAAGTCCTGATGGCTTCGTATGATATCATCAAGGCGGCCTATGCCACGACGGCGGTCCGCCGCGACCAGTACCCCGAAGGGAACGTGCCGGAAGTCGCCTTCCTCGGCCGTTCCAACGTCGGCAAGTCGAGCCTGATTAATTCCCTGTGCAACCACCGCGGCCTGGCCCGTGTCAGCGGCGCACCGGGGAAGACGCAGACTATCAACTACTTCAGCGCAGCCCTGCGGCGGCGCGATGAAGAAGAAGGGGAGCAGCGCCTGCCGTTCTACTTAGTCGACCTGCCGGGCTATGGCTTTGCCAAGACTGGCGGCAGGAACCGCGACATGTGGAGTGCCTTCATCGGCGAATACGTCACGCAGTCGCCGAACCTCTGCGTCCTCTGCCTGCTCGTCGACCTGCGCCATCCCGGCCTGGCCATCGACCAGCAGGCCTATGACTGGCTGGCCAGCGCCGGCGTCCCCTTGCAGATCGTAGGGACCAAGGCGGACAAGCTCAAGGCCAATGAAAAGAACCGCAACCTGGCCCAGCTCAACAAACTCTTCCCGTCAGACCGGCCGGCCCTGGCCTACTCGTCGCTAAAACGCGACGGCTTCGGCCCCCTGGCCAAGAACCTCTTTGAACGGGTGCTACAGTTCAATCGTTTGTAGTTTGCAGAAGATGGTTTAAAATTAAAACCATTCACTAAAAACTACAAACTACAAACTTAATTCTCAAAAAAGGGGGCTGTCCTCAAGGGACGGCCACTTTTTTGCTCCTTTTATAGCCGAACGATGTTTCTAGTTGGCTTCATTAAGCGAAAGTGGTATAATGGATTTGATTTACATCGGCCAGATGGGAGGTTGTATAATCATGGCAGTAGTTTCGATTGACAGTGATGCTGATTTTTCTGTGAAAGTCCTTCACCAGCCGGGCATTGTCATCGCAGACTTCTGGGCTCCCTGGTGCGAACCGTGCAAGATGGTTCATTCGGAAATCAGCCAGGCTGCCGCGAATTTTGGCGATGCTGTGAAAGTAGTACGCATCAATGTCGATACGATGCGGAATATTGCCGAAAAATATGAAATCATGGCGGTTCCGACATTATTGTTCTTTAAGGGCGGTAAGCCACTCAAACGCATTATCGGCTATGCCTCGCAGGCGGAAATCAGCAAGTTCCTGGCGTCTGTCGTAGCAGAAAACAAGGCTGCCGGTTTTGACAATAAAAATATTGGGATGATATAATTGAATTTAGAAACGAGAGGGACGGGACGACAGTTATTGTCTATTGTCGTTCCTGTATACAATGAACAGCCGAACATTGAGAAATTCTATGAAGAGGCGACGAAAGCCGCAGCGACACTCGATATGGATTATGAAATCATCTTTGTCGACGACGGTTCTAAAGATGCAACGCCCCTCATCCTCAGCCGCTTGACCCAGCAGGATGAGCACGTGCGGGCTTTTATCCTGGCCCGTAACTTCGGCCATCAGCTGGCCATTACCTGCGGCATGGATCATGCCCTTGGCGACGCCGTCATCACCATGGATGGTGACTTGCAGCATCCGCCGTCGATGATTCCCGAATTGGTCCAGAAATGGCGCGAAGGCAACGACGTCGTCCAGACCATACGGGAAGCGACGGACGATGCGGGCTTCCTCAAGCGCATGACGTCGAAATGGTATTATCGTATACTGAATGCCGTATCCCCGGTCCACATCACACCAGGCGGGTCCGACTTCCGCCTCATCGATAAGCGGGTCCTGGAAACATTCAAGCAGTTCCGCGAACACGACCGTTTCATCCGCGGCCTCATCGGGGACATCGGTTACACACAGACTTTTATTCATTTCGTAGCACCCAAGCGTTATGCCGGGAAATCGAAGTTTTCCGTACGCAAGATGCTTCATTTTGCCCTGGACGGGATCATGGCCTATTCCAAGATTCCTCTGCGGGTTTCCTTTTATATCGGCATGCTGAGCGGTTTGTTGAGCCTGCTCCTGATTTTGCATGTCATCTATTGTAATATAATGGGCGAAGCCGTGCCGGGATGGACGACGACGATGATCGTCGACTGCCTGTTCAGTGGGTTCCAGCTCATTTTTATTGGTGTCATCGGAGAGTATATAGGACGTATATTTGAAGAGGTGAAACATAGGCCTCTGTATTGGCTGCGGGCTGAACTCGGCCAGCATAAAGACAGGTAGGAACGGTGCGTTGTATGGCCTTCGAGACAGAGAGGAGTATTTATGTGGAAAAAAATCAGTAAAGTTTGGATATTTGCTGCACTTTTCGTTTTTGCCGCACTGCCGGCGCTGGCAGCTTCTCCGCTGACCATTGGCAGCCGGGGCGATGAAGTCCGTTCGATTCAACAGATTCTTCGCAGTAAAGGCTACCGGGTCAATGTCAACGGCGTTTACACCAATGATACGGCGCGGGCCGTATCGCAGTATCAGAAAGATAAGAAAATCCAGGTCAGCGGTAAAGTCGGCGGCTGGACCTATTATCTCCTGACAGGCAATCGTTCCATGCTGCCGCCTAAGCCGGTCATGAAGAGAGGGCAGGGGACGCGCTTCAACAATGGCGCTATCAGCAAATACCGTCATTTCAGCGGCGGCGATGCTTTCGGCAACCAGCTGGTCAATTCGGCATACCAGTATTTGGGTATCCCTTACGTATTCGGCGGCAATACGCCGGATGAAGGCTTCGACTGCTCAGGCTTTACGAAATATGTCTTTTCCCATAATGGCATCAATCTGCCGCGCCTGGCAGATGAACAATATGAAGTAGGCCAGCGGGTCCGCCGCAGCGAACTCATGCCGGGCGACCTGGTCTTCTTCACGACGTATGAACCGGGTGTATCCCATACGGGCATTTATGTCGGCAATAACAATTTCATCAGTGCCACCAGCAGTGGCGGCATCCGCGTAGACAGCCTCGACAGCGGCTATTGGTCGCCGCGCTATGTCGGTGCTACACGGGTCCGGAGATAGGCAAACTGGCTAGGGAACAGTCGTCCTCTAGCCTTTCCTTATACAACCGGGCTGTGAGATAAAAAATAACAAGAAAAGGTTGCCGAACAGGGGGAAATGAGCGTATAATTTTCCCATGTAGAAAGATATTTAGAGGGAGTGTTTACTATATGAAGTACATGACGGGTAATGAAATCCGCAAAGCCTATTTACAGTTCTTTAAGAGCAAGGAGCACTTGATCCTGCACAGTTTTCCGCTCATTCCGGAAAACGACCCCAGCCTGCTCCTCATCGGCGCCGGCATGGCACCGCTCAAACCATATTTCACGGGTAAGCTCGTACCGCCGTCGTACCGCGTCACGACGAGTCAGAAGTGCATCCGCACTGACGATATCGACAACGTAGGCCGTACGGCCCGTCACCATACGTTCTTTGAAATGCTGGGCAATTTCTCCTTTGGCAACTACTTTAAGAAAGAAGCCATTTCCTGGGCCTGGGAATTCCTGACCAAAGTCCTGGAACTGGATACGGATAAATTGTATGTCACCATCTATCCCGATGACAAAGAAGCCTATGACTACTGGCATAATATGATTGGCCTGGCTGACGAACGGATTTTCAAATTCGACGATAACTTCTGGGAAATCGGCGAAGGCCCGTGCGGTCCGGACAGTGAAATCTTCTATGACCTCGGCCCGGAACGAGGCTGCGGTAAACCGACGTGTACCGTCGGCTGCGACTGCGACCGCTACCTGGAAATCTGGAACCTCGTCTTCACCCAGTACAACCGCACTAAAGACGGCAAGTACGAACCGCTGGCCAAGAAGAACATCGATACGGGCTGCGGTCTGGAACGACTGGCTTCGGTCATCCAGCAGAAAGAATCGAACTTTGAAACGGACCTCATCTTCCCGATCATCAAAAAAGTCATCGCCATTTCCGGCGGCGACTACAATGACCCCCGTCAGAAGATGGCCATGAAGGTCATTGCTGACCATATCCGCGCCATTACCTTCATGATTTCCGATGGCATCCTGCCGTCCAATGAAGGCCGCGGCTACGTCCTGCGCCGTATCCTGCGCCGTGCCGTCCGCTTCGGCCGCCTCCTGGGCATCAAGGACCTCTTCCTGGCAGGTCTCGTCGATACGGTATTGGACATCCTCGGCGATGAATATCCGGAAACGCGGGAACACGAAGCCCTCATCAAACAGATCATCAATACAGAAGAAAAACAGTTCAGCGCTACCCTGGCACAGGGCATGGAACTGCTCAACGATATGATGGCCCATGTGGGCGACGACAAAGTCCTCACTGGCGCTGAAGTCTTCAAACTCTACGATACGTATGGCTTCCCCATGGAACTGACCGAAGAAATCGCCGGTGAACAGGGCTTCAAAGTCGATAAAGACGGCTTCCAGGAAGCCATGAAGGAACAGCAGGAACGGGCCCGCGCTGCCCATACCAAAGTATCGGCCAAAGTCGCTACGCCGGATACGACCAAGCTGGACCAGTCGAAACTGGTCAACGACGAAACGGCTGTCAAAGCGACGATTGCCATGCTCGGCAAGGAAGGCGTCGAAATCAGCGAAGCCCGCGACGGCCAGGAAGTGACGATCATCCTCGACGACAACCCCTTCCATGCCGAAGGCGGCGGTCAGCTCAGCGATACAGGCGTCCTCTGTGCTGCTGAAGGCAAGGCACAGGTCACCGATGCCCAGGCTCTGCCCAATGGCCTGGTATACCTCATCGCTGAAATCACTGAAGGCGTCCTCCGCACGGGCGATGCCGTCGATATCGCTGTCGACAAGCAGCGTCATATGAACCTGGCCCGCAACCATACGGCAACACACCTCTTGCAGGCTGCCCTGCGCAAAGTCCTGGGCAATCACGTCAACCAGGCCGGCTCGCTGGTCACACCGGACCACCTGCGTTTCGACTTCACCCATTTTTCGCCGGTCACGCAGGATGAACTGGATAAGATCGAAGCCCTGGTCAACGAAGAAATCCTCAAGGCCGTCCCCGTCACCATCGAAGAAATGGCCCTCGATGCGGCCAAAGAAAAGGGCGCTATGGCCTTGTTCGGTGAAAAATACGGCGATATCGTCCGCGTCGTCTCCGTCGACGACTTCAGCTGCGAACTCTGCGGCGGCTCTCATGTGGCCAACACGTCGGTCATCGGTACGTTCCGCATTACCAGCGAAACCGGGACTGGCTCCGGCGTCCGCCGTATCGAAGCCGTTACCGGTCCGGCTGCCCTCAAGCTGGCTAAGGATGAATCGCAGGAACTGCAGCAGCTGGCAGGCCTCTTGAAAGGCAAGGTCAGCGATGCGCCGGCCAAACTGGAAGCTCTCCTGGCCCAGCTCAAGGATACGGAAAAAGAATTGGCTCAGCTCAAGAAAGACGCAGCCCTGTCCGATATGGACAGCATCCTGGCAGCTAAAGAAGATATCGGCGGCGTTCCTGTCGTCGCAGCCGTCGCTCAGGCTGATTCTATGGATAACCTGCGCGACCTGGCTGATACGGTCCTCGACAAGCTCGGCAGCGGCGTCGTCCTCTTGGGGATGACCAATGGCGATAAAGTCAACTTCGTCTGCAAAGTCGCCAAGAGCGATACCAAGAAAGGCCTCCATGCCGGTAAGATCATCAAAGCTGCTGCTCAGGCAGCTGGCGGCAATGGCGGCGGCCGTCCCGATATGGCCCAGGCCGGCGGCAAGGAAACGGAAAAATTGGGCGATGCCCTTAAAGCCGGTGCCGCAGCCGTACGCGATATGTTAGCATAAATTTTTGGCAGTCATGCCAGTTGAATAAAAAGGATGTGAGTGAACATGGCAGTAAGCGACGAAACGATGATTATGCAAAACCGAAGTGAAGAACAGACCGTTGCATCCATGATTCTGGAAGATGTATATCACGCATTGGAAGAAAAAGGATACAACCCGATTAATCAGATCGTAGGCTATCTCCTGTCCGGTGACCCGACGTATATCACGAGCCACAACAATGCTCGCAGCAATATCCGGCGCATCGAACGGGATGAACTCATCGAAGAATTAGTCCGTTCGTACGTCAAACAGCACAACTTATAGGAGACATATGAGAATTTTAGGACTCGATGTCGGTTCCAAGACCATCGGTGTCGCCTGCAGCGATGCCTTGCTGATTACGGCCCAGGGCGTAGAAACGATCCGCCGTAAATCCGATGAAGCAGACTTTGCCCGTCTGCGCGAACTGATCAAAGAAAAAGAAGTACACCGCATCGTCGTAGGCAAGCCGCGTCATATGAACGGTGACTACAGCGATAATATGAAAAAAATCGAAGAATTCGTCGAACGATTCCAGCAAACCGTCCCGGATATAGACATTGTCTATTGGGATGAACGCCTGACGACCGTTATGGCCCAGAATGTATTAAAGGAAGGCAATGTGCGGCGCGAAAAGCGCAAGCAGTTTGTCGATAAAATGGCAGCAATCCTTATTTTACAGAATTATTTAGACGCTCATGCTCATTAAGGAGGACTACTATGTCGGAAGAAATGAACAACGAATTGGAAGAAGTCATCATCGTGACCGCTACGGATGACCAAGGCAACGAAGTGGAATATCAGGAAGTACAGCGCCTCGACCTCGATGGTAAAGTATTCGCTCTGCTCGTCGAAGTCACGGAAGACGAAGAAGGCGGCGATGCCATCATCGCCCGCGTCGACCAGGAAGACGGCGAAGACGTCTACGTCGCACCGACGGACGAAGAGTTCGACGCAGCCAATGCAAAATTCGATGAACTCTTAGATGAATAAGTGATTGAAGGGGCCCTGCATGAAGGTTTCGGCCATCATGTAGGGCCTTTTTGCTTTATCGTTCATAGTTCATCGTTCGTCGTTCATCGGGATGGGATGTTTTTTTCGACCTACGATGAACGACCTACGAGGAACGAAAAAAAGGAGGCCCCATGGATTTACCGTCGATACAGCAGCTGCGGAATTTCGTCATTTACGGGAAGTATGGCAATTTCACGACGGCTGCCAATGCCGCCAACATTACCCAGTCGGCTTTCAGTGCGCAGATGAAGAAACTGGAAGACCTCGTCGGCGTCCGTCTCATCGAGCGCTCGAACAGGGGAAGTCACTTGACGCCGGCTGGCAAGATGTTCTACACGAAAATAGCCCGCATTTTAGGTGAATTAGAAGAAGCCATGAGCGAACTGCCAGGGCGGACGGGGAAGACCCAGCCCCTGTCGGTGGGAATCATGCTGTCCTTAGGCGACGTCCACATGAACCGTCACCTCGCTTATTTCCAGGAACACCACAGCGGCGCTTCTTTCCGGGTCTACAACCTGGAAGTCCGGGAGATGATCCAATGGCTGAAAGACGATAAACTGGATATCGTGTCCCTCTTTTATCTGCCGGCACTGCACCTGGAAGACTACGAGAAGGTCTTTTTTGGCATCGAGAACCTCGTCTATTACGGGCCGAACCTGGATCTGCCGGAACATGCCGTGACGCCTCAATACGTGGCGTCCCAGCCGTTGGCGCAATATTCGCCGCAATACGAAATGAATAACTACATCAATCACTATTTCACGGCCCATGCCTGCCCGCCTCAGGAAACGCAGGCCTGGTTCTCCACGCCCTATGCCATGATGAACTATTGCCAGCAGAACCGCATCGGAGCTATCCTGCCGGAACGATTCCTCCAGGCCATGGGCATCACCCAGGGCTACTGTGCATTGGAACCGCCGCTGCGCCTGCCCTGTTATCTGGTCTATAAGAAGGACAATCCCAAGTACGCGACGATACAGGTCTTCATCGACTATATCCGCCGCGTGTATCATATCAAAAAATAATGATAAAGGTATCTGCCATCGTAAAAAACGATGACAGGTATCTTTTTTTTGCGTTATACAAACGGGGAGAGAAGGTGTAGAATCTAGCTTGCAAATACGAAAGGAGCAGTGAATACAGAATGTCGAATCAATCACTTTGGAACAAAGACTTCCTTCTCGACACAGGTATCAATTTTGTAGTCTATCTCATTTATTATTTATTGATGGTTATCATCGCCGTCGTCGCCAAAGACCAGCTGCATGCTTCTCTCGGTGAAGCCGGCCTGGCTTCGGGCATCTTCATCGTCGGCACTTTGCTGGCCCGCTTGCAGTTCGGCAAAGCCATTGAATTGTATGGCCGCCGCAAATCGTTATATGGCGGGATCATCCTTTATTTTGTAACGACGTTATTATATTTTTATATCCCCAATCTCGCTATTCTCTTTGCTATCCGCTTCCTCAACGGCATGGCCTATGGCATCGTCTCGACAGCGACGAACACGATTGTCGCTTCCTGTATTCCTGCTGATAAGCGGGGGGAAGGCATCAACTACTACGGCCTGAGCACCAGCCTGGCCGCTGCCGTCGGACCTTTCCTGGGCATGTTCCTCATCGTCGTCACGAACTTCACCTTTATCATCACCCTCTGCGCCGTCCTCGTCGGCTTGTGCATGATTGGCTGCATCGCCCTCCACATCGACGAAATTACCCTCACGTCTGAACAGGTTGCCAAGATGAAAGCCATGAGCCTCGACAATTACGTCGAATATCGCGTCATGGTCATCTCCATCATCGGCTTCTTCATGGGCTTCGCTTATTCCAGCGTCCTGACTTTCCTGGCCGCTTATGCCCGTGAAATCAACCTGGTTCAGGCCGGCACGTTCTTCTTCGTCGTCTATGCCGTCGTCATCACCATCACCCGTCCGATGACGGGAGTCATCTTCGACCATAAAGGCGAAAATTACGTCCTCTATCCCTGCTACATCTGCCTGGCCATCGGCTTGTTCCTCCTCAGCATCACCGGTGCTTCGTGGCAGCTTCTCTTATCGGGCGTCTTCGTCGGCCTCGGTTATGGTACGTTCATGTCCAACGGTCAGGCAGTCTGCATTAAACTGACGCCGTCGTACCGCATCAGCGTCGCCCTGTCGACGTACTTCGTTGCCCTCGACCTTGGCATCGGCGTAGGCCCGTATGTCCTCGGCAGCCTCCACGGCCTGCTCACGTTCCCCCAGCTCTATGCCGTCGCTGCTATCGTAGCCATTGCCTGCTTTGCCATGTACTATATTTTCTACGGACGCAAAATCAACCTCATCAACCGGGCCGTCCGCATCTACATCCACGCATAATACGTAATTACAATAGATCCTATCCCCAGATTCGAG
>OGIT01000369.1_pt1 | contig 22624 bp, 14 predicted proteins | sample 1571881 | NCBI WGS metagenome assembly OGIT01 (sample SAMEA2582101, study PRJEB24529) | metagenome | biome: Human gut stool | place: China | collected 2011 | reverse complement strand
GGCGACCACCGAGATCTACACTCTTTCCCTACACGACGCTCTTCCGATCTTATACTCTAAAAGGTATCCTAGGGCAAGTATCATCTGTGCCTGACTTTGGGCCTCTAATATTTCCATATCCTGCATATCTTTTATTGTTTCATTATAATATTCTGTATTTTCATCATTAACTTTATTTTTATCGCTTTCTATAATATCACCCCTCATACTTAATATAATATACACTATAAATATTTTTGTGATTTCTAGAAAATCACAAAGTGGCTTAGTCGCTTTTTCCGTTAATAATTTAAAGAAAAAAGACTCTCTCATAAAATGAGAAAGTCTTATATATTGTAAATATTAAGCTCTGTCTATAGAACCGAATAATTCCATTTTTTCTTTTACGATAGTCTTTATAGCTTCAAATCCTGGATTTAATAATTTTCTTGGATCGAATCCTTTACCTTCTAAGTCTTTTCCAGCTTCAATATATTTTCTTGTAGCTTCTTGGAAGTATAATTGACATTCAGTGTTAACATTGATCTTAGAAACTCCTAATGATATAGCTTTCTTGATCATGTCTTCTGGAATTCCAGTACCACCGTGTAATACTAATGGCATAACTCCACAAGCTTTGTTGATTTCTTCTAAAGCATCAAAAGCAAGTCCTTGCCAGTTTTCTGGGTATTTACCGTGGATATTTCCGATACCAGCAGCTAACATTGTAACTCCTAAATCAGCGATTTGTTTACATTCTTGAGGATCAGCAACTTCTCCTCTTCCAACTACACCGTCTTCTTCTCCACCGATTGAACCAACTTCAGCTTCTAAAGATAATCCTTTTTCAGCAGTCTTAGCAACTAATTCCTTAGTTTTTTCTATGTTTTCAGCTATTGGATAGTGAGATCCATCGAACATTACTGAAGAGAATCCAGCTTCCATTGCTTTGTAGCATCCTTCGTAGCTACCGTGATCTAAGTGTAAAGCAACTGGAACAGTGATGTTTAATTCTTCTAACATTCCGTTAACCATTCCAACTATTGTCTTATAACCACACATGTATTTTCCAGCACCTTCAGATACACCTAAGATAACTGGTGAATTATTTTCTTGAGCTGTTAATAAAACTGCTTTAGTCCATTCTAAGTTGTTGATGTTGAATTGACCAACAGCATATTTTCCTTCTCTAGCTTTGTTTAGCATTTCTTTTGCTGATACTAACATTGTACGACCTCCGTATACTTATATATTATTGTATAAACTATAATCTATAAGAAAAATTTAATGGTTATAAGTTTACATAACCAATTTTTCTTTCAATGCCTATTATACTCTAAAATTTCTTATATGAAAACAAAAAAATGAAATTTTTATCTCTATATCGGAAATTTTGTTAATTTATTAACTATTAAAAAACACTATTAACCTTTTGTTACAATTTATGAATATTATTTTATTGTAATTTTTAAATTACAATAAAATAATAGACTGAATTAATTATAATATACTCATATGATTATATTATTAAACATTATTATCTTTATTATTCACTTCTAAATATTCCAACATTGCATCCATATCTTTATCTCCTCTTCCTGATAAGTTAACAATTATAATCTTGTCAGCATCAAGTTTTGGTGCAAGCTTTTTAGCCTGAGCAAGTGCATGAGATGACTCTATTGCAGGTACTATACCTTCTAGTTTTGTTAAATACAAGAAAGCATCTACAGCTTCATCATCAGTTATAGCCTTATACTCAGCCCTTTTTGTATCAGCAAGAAAGGCATGTTCAGGACCTACACCTGGATAATCAAGACCTGCTGATATTGAATAAGCCTCAGCAATATTTCCATTCTTATCATGAAGCACATATGTGTTCATTCCATGTATAATCCCCCTTTCACCTTTACTTATTGTTGCTGCTGTAAGCTCTGTATCGACACCTTTTCCTGCTGCTTCAACTCCTACAAGTTGTACTTCTTTATCATCTATAAAAGGATAGAAAATACCTATTGCATTACTTCCTCCTCCAACAGGTGCTAATATATAATCCGGAAGACGACCTTCAAGTTCCATTATCTGTTTTTTAGCTTCATCTCCAATTACCCTTTGAAAATCCCTTACTATTGTAGGATATGGATGTGGTCCAACAGCTGAACCTAAAAGATAAAATGTTTCACTACAATTATCAGCCCAGTAATTAAGTGCTTCATTAACTGCATCATTAAGAGTTCTTGTACCACTCATTGCAGGAACAACTTCTGCACCCAGTAATTCCATCTTTTTAACATTAAGTGCCTGTCTTTTCATATCTTCCTCGCCCATAAATATTTTACATTCCATTCCAAATTTAGCTGCAACAGTTGCAGTTGCAACTCCATGTTGCCCTGCGCCAGTTTCTGCTATAACCTTTTTCTTACCCATTCTTTTAGCAAGAATAACTTGACCAATAGCATTATTTATTTTATGAGCACCGGTATGGTTTAAATCTTCCCTCTTTAAGTAAATCTTAGCACCGCCTAAATCCTTTGTAATATTTTCTGCATAGTATAGTGGGCTTGGTCTTCCTGTATAATAACGTAAATAATACTTATATTCATCCCAGAAAGTTTTATCATTTTTAGCTTTTTCATATTCTGCTTCCAATTCATTTAATGCCTTTAATATATTTTCTGGAACGTACTGTCCACCATAATCATTAAATCTACAACTCATATTTATCCATTCTCCATTCTTTATTTTTTAATTGTTTAATATCTATATTTATAAAACTCTTTGTAATTTCTTTATATAACTTGGCTACTATTTCTTAATAAATACCATAACTTTTCTAGTTCTTTTATAATAATTTCATTCTTTTTAGTAACTTTTACGTCATTCTCATCTTTTTAACGTTAGAGTTTTTTTATATACTAAAAACTTATTTTATCTGATTTTATTAATAAGAACTTTCATTTTATCAAATGACTTCATTGTCACCCCATCCTTATTAATGTGTTCAACACCAGATGAAACATCTACTCCCCATGGATTGGCTTCTTTGATTTTCAACAAAACATTTTCTGGTGTTATTCCTCCTGCAAGAATAAATTTAAAATCATTATTTAAATCACATTCTTTTTTTATAATTTCCTTAAATGGTGCAAGTGAATATGTTTCACCGCTCCCGGGATTACAACCATCTATAAGAATGTTATCCATAACACAATTATTTTTCATTCTCATATAATATGAAACATATTCATTCAAAAATATTTTGTTATTTATTGAAAGTGCTTTCCAGATTTCAAATTTATAATCCTTATTTTTTTTAAGTAAGTTTATAAAATCAAAATTTTCGCTTCCATGAAGCTGAACTACATCCAGATTCACTTTTTTTAAAACATTATTTATTTCAGTAAGAGAATTGTCTTTGAATACACCAACACATTTGATTTTTGGATTTAACTTCTTTCTTAAAAGTTTCGCATCAAATGCACTTATCTGTCTTTTGCTTTTTGTAAAGACAAAACCTATATAATCTGGTTTTAAAATATTTAAGTATTCTATTTCCTTTTCACATGTTATTCCACAAATTTTAATTTTAATAAAATCACCTCCTCTTTAAGAAAAATAGCATCATTAAATATTAATTATTTTTTTTACTTCATTTTTAAATTCAGCATTATCTATATTTCTCATGAAAAACTCACCAATAAGTACACCATTTACACCATAGTCCTTTATTGTCTTTAAATCTTCAATACTCATTATTCCACTTTCAGAAACTAGTATTTTGTCATGTGGAATATACTTTTTAAGTTCCTTTGTAACATCAAGGGAAACATTAAAGGTTTTTAAATCTCTATTATTAATTCCTATAACATCACAATCATATTTGAGTGCAAGGTCAAGTTCTTCTTTATTATGTACTTCAACCAAGGGCTGAAGATTAAATTTCTTTGCTTCATTATAAAAGTCTCCAAGTTGATCCTTTAAAACAGATGCAATAAGCAGTATTCCATCTGCACCTAACACTTTAGCTTCATATATCTGATAAAAATCTATGATAAAATCCTTTCTAAGTATTGGAGTAATTGAAGATTTTTTAATTCTTTTTAAATATTCATCACTGCCTTTAAAATAATCTTCTTCAGTAAGTACAGAGAAAGCACGTACTCCCAAGTTGTTATAACAAAGTAAAATTTCCATTATATCAAAATCTTCTGAGATTATTCCCTTTGAAGGCGAGGCCTTTTTAAATTCACCAATTACAGAAAGACCATCTTTTAAAAGTGCTTCCTTAAATAAATTCTTGTAATTTCCTTTTGCTCTTTCATTTTCAGCTTTTAATAAATTCAAGGCGTGAATTTTTAATTCAGCTATTGGTATTTCACTTTTTCTTTTATCCACTCTCATTTTCTTTTTTTTAATAATTTCATCTAAAATCATATATGCCCCCAGTTTTAATCTATTTTTTCATAAAAACCTAACAGAATTTCAATTGAAGATAATCAGTTATATTCAAATTTCTAATGAGTTTTCTAACAAGCAGTCAATTCTTCATATTTTTCATATGCTTTCCCACTGTCAATAAGTTCCTTAGCTTTATTTATACCTTCATTTAGTGATTCAACTAGTTCTGCTGCATAAAGTGCTGCACCACTGTTTAACACAACTATATCTCTTTTAGGTCCCTGCATTCCCTTTAAAATATCTATAATAATCTTTGCATTTTCCTTTGGTGTACCACCCTTAATTTCATCTGCATTAGCAAGCTTTATCCCCAAATCTTCTGGATTTAACTTATATATTTTAAGTTCTCCATCTTTAAGTTCACAAACGCTTGTTGTTGTAGTTGTTGTTATCTCATCAAGTCCATCATCTCCATGTACAATAAGAGCTCTATTTAATCCAAGATTTTTTAAAACAAGACCTGCACTTTCAAGAAGATTTCCATCATATATTCCCATAAGTTGCCCTGTTAAAGGTGCAGGATTAGAAAGTGGTCCTATCATATTAAACAAAGTTCTTGTACCAAGTTCTTTTCTTTCATTTGCAACATTTCTCATTGCCCCATTATATTGTGGTGCAAACAAAAAGGCCATTCCTTTTTCCTCAATTACTTTCGCACTTTCATCTTTACTATAATCTGTTTTTATATTTAATTCTGTAAGCACATCTGCACTTCCACTCTTGCTTGAAACTGCTCTGTTACCATGTTTTGCAACCTTTGCCCCACCACTTGCTGCAACTATTGCTACTGCTGTTGAAATATTAAATGTCTTTCCTCCATCTCCACCAGTTCCACATGTATCAATAAGATGCTTTGGATTTTTAATTTCTACAGGAATAAAGTTATCTCTTAATGCTTTTACTGCACCAAGAATCTGCTCTGGGGTTTCTCCATTTATCCTAAGCCCCATTAAGAAGCCTCCAATCTGACATGAAGTTGCTTCACCTTTCATTATTTGATTTATAACATCTCTCACATCATTTTCACTTAGTATTTCTTTTGCTCCCAATTTTTTGATTGCTTCCTCAATAATCATTTTTAATCCCCCTCCTTATTTAGTTAACAGTTAACAGTTAACAGTTAACAGTTAACAAGTAACAGTTAATAAGCTTTTAAGCTACAACTTTAGATGCTCATTGGCAATTAACATATAACAGTTAATTTATTGCCCATGAAAATTTGTATTATATTTAAACATTAATTACTTTATTACTTCTGTTCTTCTTTACAGATGTTAATAACAAAATTGCTTATTATATGCTTTCCTTTAGGTGTATAAATTGATTCTGGATGAAACTGAAGTCCATAAACATCATGTTCTTTATGTTTCACTGCCATTATAATATTGTCATCTACTGTAGATCCTATAACATCAAGACATTCTGGAAGTGACATATTATCTACTATTAAAGAATGATATCTCATAACATCCATCTTCCTTGGAATTCCTTCAAATATTAATTTGCCCTTTACAGATATTTTTGAAGTCTTTCCATGGTATATTTCGTCTGCACGTATTATCTTTCCACCATAAGCCTGTGCAATACTCTGATGTCCAAGGCATATTCCAAGTATAGGATATCTAGCTCCAAGTTTCTGCACTACATCTATTGAAATTCCAGCATCATCTGGAGTACCTGGACCTGGTGAAATAACTATTCCTTTTGGATTTAATTCTATTATTTCATCAAGGGTTATTTCATCATTTCTTACAACCTTAACTTCTGCAAATTCCCCAATATACTGATAAAGGTTATATGTGAATGAATCATAGTTATCAATTAAAAGTATCATCTTAAAGCCTCCTTTAATGCCATTAATTTATTCTGAACCTCTTCAAATTCCTTTTCTGGAACAGAATCAAAAACAACACCTGCACCTGCTTGAAGATATGCAGTATTGCCTTTCATTACTATTGTTCTTATTGCTATTGCCATATCTGTATCTCCTCCATAGGAAAAATACCCAACTGACCCTCCATAAATATCACGTCTATATTCTTCTAATTCTTCAATTATTTCCATTGCTCTTATTTTAGGAGCTCCTGATAAAGTTCCTGCTGGAAGGCATGTACTTAATGCTTCAAAACCGTCTATATTTTGTAATGTCTTTCCTGTAACTGTACTTGTAATATGCATTACGTGAGAAAACTTTTCAATTTTCATAAAGTCTTTTACTTCAACAGTTCCAATTTCACTTATTCGCCCTATATCATTTCTTGCAAGATCAACAAGCATAACATGTTCTGCAAGTTCTTTTTTATCCTGAAGAAGTTCTTTTTCAAGAGCTGAATCTTCCTCCTGAGTTTCGCCTCTTTTTCTTGTACCTGCAATAGGCTTTGTAGATGCTCTACCATTTTTAACACTTACAACACTTTCGGGTGATGCTCCTATAACTTGATAATCATCATAATCAATTAAATACATGTATGGGGATGGATTAACTTCTCTGAGCCTTCTATAAATTTCAACGAAGGATTTTTGTGTTATACATTTCATCCTTAGAGATGGAACAAACTGAAAAATATCACCTGCAAGAATATGTTCTTTTCCTATACGTACATTTTCTTCATATTTTTCTTTTGAGGTGCACAATTCAAAATGGACATCTTTCTTTTCTTCAAATTCTTCTATATTAGTAGGTCTGCTTAACAGTGAAAATATATATTCTCTTTGATTTTCAACTATGCTTTCATATTCCCTAGGGTCATCATTTAATATGTTATCAATGACAAATACCTTGTGAGTAAAGTGGTCATAGCATATATATCTGCTGTATAAATTAAATCTTATTAAAGGTAAGTCAAGTATATCTGGATTATTAAATTTAAGTCTTTTTTCATACAAACAAATTGTTTCATATCCCATATATCCTATAGCTCCGCCTTTAAAAGAAAAATCATTTGTACTTTCGTCAAAATCTAATCTTATTGATTTTTTTAGTTCATCAATATCATCTATACTTTCTCCCAAAATTTCCTTATATGGATTTTCACCTAAGTATGAGTATCGTCCAAAATAATTTTCTGTACTTCCACTTTCAAAAATGAATTTTCTTCTTCCCTTAAATCCATTAAAAATTCTTATGGGTGTAACTTCATCACCTCTATATTCTGTTATTAATGAAAAAACCTTATTTTCTTTTCTTTTTTCATTAAACTGATCTTTAGAAATATTTATCATCTAACTACCTCCTTTAATTCTTCTACTCTTTAAAATTCATAAAATATATAGTAAAATCCATATTTTTATACACAAAAAAAGTCACTTCATCTCATATTGGGACGAAGTGACTCGTGGTGCCACCCAAATTTTATGTAAAAATAGCTTAGGAAATTTAAATATATTATTCTCAAATACTAAAATAAAACAACATACGTATGTTAAAAAATTATATTATTTATAGTACTTTGAAAAAAACAAAAGCACTTCATCCTTAATACAGGACGAAATGCTATAATTTCGCTATGCCACCTATGTACATACTTCAATACAGATACTCAAATTTAATACTGAATCCACAATAATAAATAATTTATATCCTGTCAATATAACGGTAGACTTCCGTATATTCCTACTTTAAAATAATTTCAGAATATCACCTCAAAGACCCATTCAGCAATATCTACAGTATCTGTTTCTCACCAAAATAACAGATTCTCTTTACACTAAGCTTTATTGCTTACTTTTCTTATCAACGGCTTTTTAAAGCATATTTACTATATTTGTAATATATCATACAAGCTAAAATATTTCAATACTTTTTTGTTAAAATTTGAGATTTTATTTTAAGTTCAATAATATTTACAGTGAATGTAAAAATACTGTAATGAATTTATTTAATTTGTATCTGCTATATTTATTACAATATATCTGTTTCACTATGGAATTTACAATTATTATATGTCAATTAATATATATAGTATTAAATATAATACATATCGTCTTTTTCTTTATTCTTATACCCCTCTGAAAGATCTTCTAATGTCATTGAACAGAAAAAGTTTCTGATTTGTTCATTGGCTTTACTCCATAAATTATCAATAAGATAATTTTCCATGTCATTATCTTCTGCTTCTACATCAATTAGCAAAAGATCTCCTTCAAGTACACTTAATATTTGTGCAATGGTGAAATTCTTTGGTTCATCAGTTAAAAAATAACCTCCCTGAGCACCTTTTTTGGCTTTAATAATACCACCTTTTCTAAGTGATGAAAAAATTTGTTCTAAATATCTTTCTGAAATATTCTGTCTTTCTGAAATACTTTTTACTGTAGCCATTTCATTACGTGAATACACGCATATATCAATAAGTGCCCTTAATCCATATCTTCCCTTTGTTGAAATTTTCATTTAATCACCCTTATAAACTCTTTTCTATTTAATCTCTTCTTTTTATTATTATACTATATAATCACCATTCTACAATAACAAAATTGATAACTATTCTTATTTAGATTAAAGTTCAACAGATCTTCTTGGAATTTTAAATCCTATAGTATCTTCTATTTCTTCCAAAGCCCTTTTATTTTTAGGATCTACAAACATACATGTAATTCCGCTTTCACCAGCTCTTCCAGTTCTTCCTATTCTATGTACATAACTTTCAGGTGTTTCAGGAATGTCATAATTATAAATATGAGTTACACCTGTAATATCAAGTCCTCTTGCAGCAACATCAGTAGCAATAAGATATTGTAATTTTGCTTCTCTAAATGACTTCATGATTCTTTCTCTCTTATTTTGAGCTATATCACTATGTATTTTTGCGCAGTTATACTTTCTTGTTGCCATTACTGTTTCAAGATCATCAGCTCTTCTTTTTGTTCTACAGAATATAATAGCCATAAACGGATTATCTTCATCAAGAACCTTGCATAAAGCATCTCTTTTCTGTCTGTCAGTTGTTTCAACTACAAACTGCTTTATTGAATGCATGTCAACTTCTTCCTTTTTTACAGAAATAATTGCAGGATCATTCATATACCTATATGCAAGTTTTTTTACTGCTGAATCCATGGTTGCTGAAAAACAAAGCATCTGCTTTTTCTTTGACATCTGTTCCATTATCTTTTCAACTTCATTTTTAAATCCCATGAAAAGCATTTGATCTGCTTCATCTAAAACAAAAGTCTTTACAGTCTTTAAATCTATTGTCTTCCTTTCTATATGATCTAGTAATCTTCCTGGCGTTGCAACTATTAACTGCACATTTTTATTAAGCTTTTTAAGTTGTGAATTTATATCTTTTCCCCCATAGCATGCAAGTACATTTATTTTTTTGTCTTCATTTAATTTATCCGCTTCATTTGTTATCTGAAGTGCAAGCTCTCTTGTTGGTGTAAGTATAAGTGCTTGAACATCCTTTGATTTTGGATTTATCTGTTCAAATATAGGTAGTAAAAATGCAAGTGTTTTTCCAGTTCCTGTCCCTGCTTCTGCAATTATATCTTTACCATTTTTTATTATTTCAATGCTTTCCTCTTGAATTGGAGTTGGTGCACTAATTCCATTTTTCTTTAATATATCAACTAATTCTTTACATATTCCAAGTTTTTTGAAATCCATTATATCAAACCTTCCTCGTTTATCATATTCTCATTTATCATATTGTTGTCTTCTATAGTATAAGTTAATATTAGTAATTGTCAAATTAAAATCCCATAGTTATTAGTAAAGTTCTCATTTATATTATTATAATTAACTTATCACAAGGAACATCCACTTTAAATTGTTAATTGTAATTTATATACCCAATATAGGTTGAATATTATTTCTCTGAACAATTACAACTGAAGCCTTTAATGCATAGCATAAAGCTAAAATTCCAAGTATACTAGAAATATTAATATCTTTACTAGGTTGCAGTGAATATTTATATGTGCCTTCTGCTTTTTGTTTTACACGTATATTATAAGTTTCAAATGCAATATAAGTAGAAATTAATCTACTTGTAAAAAATCCATAGACAGCCTGAAGAGCTAATTCATCTGGGTTATTCTGGAGATTTGTTGTATTATTTATTCCACTATTATTTTCATTATTATTATTATTTTCCTTATCATTACTGGCTGAAATTTTTTCTAATAAAAGTTGTATACCTTGAGATGTTGAATTAATAAATATGCTGTCTGAAGTTAAAGTTATAAAATTAGCAAATTGTTGAAGGTACAATAATTGTAATAAATACTTATCATCTTCATTCATGTTTTCAAAATCAATATTATTATATTGAGCATTATTCTGTGATTTTTCTTTATTTTCATACTCATCTTTTTCATTATTTAAATTCTCTTGTGATTCACCATTGTCATATTTACTATATAAATCTTCTTCACATGTGTTTTTTTTTCTTTTTTTATTAGTACTCTTCTTTTTTGACATCTTGATGCTCCTAAACTTGTTCCCTAGTTTATAATATTTGTAAATAACTTACTTTGTTACATAAAAGAAAACTATAAAAATAGCAAATAATTTTTAATTTAAATTTTTAAAAATTATTTGCTATTATTAAAATACTATTATAAATAATAAGTCTATTCTCACCTAATAAATAGTGATAAGAGCACTTTTCATTTATTATTTTAAAACCTTCATCACTGGAATAATCATAGCCATAAGGTATATCAAGTAGGGTTGAGAAATATTCTTTATAAGTATGGCTACAGATATCATATTGATAATTAATAAAATATCTCAAATAGTGTATGAAGTATTTAATTTCCCAGATAATTAAAAGCTTATTTCCAGTGATTGTTTTTAATATCTTACTATTTATAATCTTTGGATAACAATTAATTTCACATATTTTTATCTTTTCACATGGTCTTAAGCATATTGTAATATTGCTAGATACTGATGTTTGTTTAAATATATTATACATAATGTATGTTTTAACCTTGTTAGTTGATAAACACATTTCAATTGGTTTTTCTTCAACATTATATATATAATCATAGCAAATAAATCCCTTATTATTAATACTATCAATATATTCATCCTCATATATTGCAACTTTAAAAGTAACATCTGCTTTTTCATGGCACTTTAAATTACCAATATGCAGTTTTTCTGTAGTTGCTCCATACTGGGTTATACCATTTATCTTAACAGAATCCTTTATAAACAAAGTTTCTTTAGGTATTTTATCTTTTAAACATATATTTTCAACAGTTTTATTGCTTATATTTGTAATATTTATTGTATAAGTAAGTACATCAGAAATAGATGCAATTACTTTATCTACTTCTTTGCTCACACTCAAATTTTTATCAAGAATAGGTGTTACAACACGGTTGCTTAGTATTGTATCATATATAACTGGACCATCTTCTGAAACCTTATACCTGTAATTCACTCTTCCTTGATTAATTACTATCAAAATTATCATCCTTACTACAATTGCTTTTTACTAATTTATAAATTGCCATCTTTACAAAGTACTTTTTTATTATTACAAATATATTCAATAAAAAGTGTAATGCTTATAAAGACATAATTACACTCTATATTTGTTATTGTAACATCCTCTATGCAATAATCTATATAATAATAATCTTCTTTATTTGTATCACCTGGAACAACAATAAAAGTACTTAAAGGAATATCTTTTTTTATATAAAAGCTCTTAATTCCATAATTGATATAAAATGAAGTGTCTAAATATCCACATAATACTAATTTTTTACCACTTAATCTTTGTCCTTCATAAGATATACCTTCAATAGTGTCTATTAAATTTACGCATGGTATATGCAAAACTGCACTTTTAAAATCTATATACTTATTGTCTATATATTCACAAAAACTAAATTTCTCATTTACATTAATTTGCTTAAAATATCTTTTTTTATATGTGTTATCTATAAAATTTTCATTTATTGTTTTTGCAATATCACTCAATTTTTATTCCTTTTTTATTAATTTCACTAACTAGTATATGATTTTCATGATAAATTGAGCTAAAATGTAATAATTTCATTTAAAGAATAATAATTTAAACATACATAAATTACTTCCTTTAATCTTATATTTTAATAAAATACAAAATATATATGTTGCAATAATTATTCTGCATATAATTTTAAAAATCCTGTAAGGATTTTCACCTTAATTGTCAATTCTCAACTGTCAATTGTCAATTACAATATATATACAATACTTAGAATGAACAATCATTAAAAAATGCGTAACCCCTAATTTGGACTTACGCATTAAAATATTTATATTAAATTAGTAATTATTTTTACTATTAGCACATATCTACAATTTGAACTTTATACACAACTGTTATAATCTGTCCTGGTATCATTGTTCCTAAATCAAATCCAGCTGATGGATTATAGTCTGGATAAGCTGTTCCATTTATAGTTGTTGATCCTATAACAAACATTGTATTATGAGGTGTAGGATCTTGGAATACAACATTTGTAGCATTAATATTTCCTACATTCTGAATAGTAACTGTATAAGTTATCTGTTCTCCTCTTGTTGCATATTGTTTGTTAGCAGCTTTTGTTACATTAAGACTTCCATATGCTATATTTGTTGTTACTGCATTTGAATAGCTTGTATCAGTGTAATATGGTTGTTTTGGATCTACTGGATATTCAAAGGCAATAACTGCTTGGTTAATAACTGTATTTGTTGCTGGAACTGAAACTACAGTTACTACGAATTGTACAGTTACTACATTACCTATTCCTATATCTCCTAAACTAAATCCAGTTGTTGGATTACTTAATGGCTGGCTTACTCCATTAACTTTTACGCTTCCAGTCTTAAATGTTACTCCATTTGATGGTGTATCCTGGAATACCACACTATAATCAATTACATTACCTACATTAGTCAATGTGATTGTATAAGTGATTTCATCACCTATAGTGGCTATGGTTTTATCGACAGCTTTAAGTGCAGTTATCTTACCTAAAACCACATTTGTTGTTACTGAATTACTTGGTACATCCTTAGTTGTTACTGAACCACTTGGATCAATTCTATAACTAAAGTTGATATTAGAAGTATTCTCTACATATGCTGGAGTTGGAAGTGAAGTTATCTTTGTACCAAACCCTACAGTTACACTCTGGCCTGGAGCTAGATCAGATAATTCAAATCCAGTTGTTGGATTCAATGCTGGATATACAACACCATTAATACTTACTGTTCCAGATACAAACATTAATGCTGATTGTAATATATCTGTAAAGAATAAATTAGTTGCATTTACATTACCAGTATTAGTTATAGTTGAAGTGTAATTTATTGTGTCATTAACTTTTGCATACATCTTATCTACTGTCTTAGTATTTGATAAGCTTCCTACATTAATATTAGTTGTTACAGTATTTGAAGTTGCAGTTATAGGATAGCTAGGTCCTTGTGGATCTACATAATATACACCGTTTGATGCACCGTAGTTTGTTACTTGTGGTGGATTTGGAAGTGATGTTACTGTAGCTTGGAATTGAATAAGAGAAGTATTTCCTGCTATGAGATTGTTTGGCATATTAAATCCTGCTATAGGATCATAAGTTGGATAACTTACTCCATCAATGACCAAAGTACCAGCTTTAAATGCTGCACCATTTGATAAAACATCGCTAAAGAACAACTGAGATATTGTTGTATTTCCTGTATTTTTAATTAAAAGACTATAATTTAGAACATTCTGTATTGTTGCATATACTTTATCAACAACCTTAGATACTGTCATGCTTGGTTGAATTATTATAGTATTTACAGTATTAGATTGATAAGATTTATTATAATACTGACCATTTGGATCTATCTTATAACTGAATGTTCCAACAGCATAGTTTATTACAGAAGCATGTGTTGGTAATGGAATAACAGTTACAGTAAAGACCACAGTTACATTATCTAATGGATTAATGTTTCCTAAATTAAATCCTACAGTAGGATCATAATCTAAATGAGTTGTTCCATTAACCTTTACAGAACCTGCATTGAAAGTTATATCGCTCTGAAGACTATCTGTAAAGATTACATTGTCAGCTCTTACAGTACCATTATTGGTAACAACAACTGTATAAGTCAAAATATCTCCCATTGTAGCATAAGTTTTATCTACAGTTTTTGTTAATGCTATTGAGCCTAGATTTATTTGTGTTGTAACCGTATTTGAATTAATCTGAACTGGAATATCTGAACCATTAGGATCAATACGATATGAGAAGGTTAAATTAGCTGTATTAGTTACTAATGACGGATTTGGTACAGATGTTACAATAGCTTCAAAAGTAACAACAACAGTATCTCCTGATACTATATTACCTAATGTGAAACTGTTATAAGGATTATATCCTGTATAAGAAGTTCCATTTATTGTTACTGAACCTTGTACAAATGTCAAACCTGCTGGAATAACATCTCTAAAGTTAACGTTCTTAGCTAATGTGTTTCCTGTATTTGCAACACTTACTGTATAAGTCACTAAATCATCAATTGTTGCATAAGCTTTATTTACTGATTTAGTAGGTGTAAGACTTCCTAAATTAATTTTAGTAGATACAGTATTTGTTCTTCCTTCTACAACCACAGGTGGATTTGATGGATCTATATAATATTTATAATCTATAGTTGCAAAGTTATAAATATAATAATCTGATGGTAGTGTCTGTACTGTTACAGAGAAAGTAACTAGGCAGCTTCCATATCCAGCTATATCATTCAAATTAAATCCTGTATTTGGATTATAATTTGAATAAGATGTTCCATCAATCTTTACAGATCCTGCAACAAAGCTTGCATCTGCTTGAATAATATCTTTGAAAAATACGTTAAAACAGTTAGCATTTCCAGTGTTATTTATAGTAACTGTATAATTTAGAATATTCCCTATAGTGGCATAAGCTTTATCTACTGCCTTTGTAGCTGTCAAATAACCTAATTTAATATAGGTAGTAACAGTGTTAGAAGGTGTAGTTTTAGTTACTGGACTATCTGTTTCTGTTAACTTATAAGTGAATGTTACATTTGCACTATTATCTACCTTGCCGCTTTGAGGTAATGAATCTACATGAATACTAAATGATATATCATGAACCTGATTTGGTGTTAAATCAGTTAAAACAAAACCTGTATTTGGATTAAATGTTCCTTGAGATACTCCATCTACAACTACTGTTCCACTGTTAAAGGAAGTTGATGATGGTATTAAATCTTGGAAACTTAAGCTTGTTGCATTTACAGAACCAGTATTAGTAACTACTACTGTATAAGCTAAATTATCTCCAACTGTAGCATAATTTTTATCTACTGCCTTAGTAATTGTTAATTCACCTACAGCAACATAAGTCTGAGTAGTATTAGTATTGATATTAGCAGTAATGACCTCTGTTCCTACAGTATAATCATAATTAACAGATGCATAGTTATAAATAATATTGTTAGATGGTCTGCTTATTATTGTTGCTGCAAAAGTAACAGTTGTGGTAGCCCCTGCTACAATATCATTTAAATTAAATCCATTATTAGGATTATATCCAGTTTTCTGACTTCCATTTACATATACTGAATCAGTGACAAATGAAATATTGGTGTCTAAAATATCTTTAAATACTATATGCTGTGCTGGAACATTACCATCATTCTTAACAGTTATTGTGAAGTTTAAAGTATCCCCAATTTTAGCAATTGCTTTATCCACAGCTTTATTTGCAGATACAATAGTATCGTAAACAAATACTGTAGTAGTATTTGATGTCATAGTCTTTGTTGTTATGCTTCCTGCTGGATCTACATAATAAGAGTAAGTTACATCTGCATTATTCAATAACTTATTTTGAGGTGGTAATGAATTTGCAGTTATTTTAAAGCTTACTGTAGCCTGTTGTCCAACTGGTATATCACCAAGATTAAATCCTGTATTAGGATTATAGGAAGGCATATTAACACCATTTACAAATACTGTTCCTGTATTGAATGAAGATTCTGCCTGAATAATGTCTTTTAAAGATACATTTTTCAATAGAGTATTACCAGTATTAGTTATTACTAAATTGTAAGTTATTACATTAGTTAATCTTACAATTGTTCTATCAGCAGATTTAGTTATAGTTACACTACCTAAATTAATATAAGTTGTAACTGTATTACTTGTAACAGAAGCTGTAATATAAGATCCATTTGGATTAATTTTATATTGATAATCAATTATAGATGAATTAGTTACATATCCGCTAGGTGGTACACTATCTACCGTTACATTGAAAGTAACTGTTACATGAGATCCTGCTGCAATAGTTCCTAGTGTAAATCCTGTATTTGGATCATAAGATGAATATGCTACTCCATCAATCTTTACTGAACCACTTACAAAAGTAAGATGATCTGGTACATTATCTATAAACTCAGTATTTGTTATGCTTACATTTCCAGTATTACTTATTACAGATGTATAAGTCAAAGTATCTGGAACTGTTGCATATATCTTGCTTACACTCTTAGTATTAGTAACACTCATCTTATTAACATAAGTTGTAACAGTATTACTATTTATGCTTCCATCAATATAAGGTGCTGTTGGACTTAATTGATATTTAAAGTTAATACTTGCAGTATTATTAATTACAGGTGGAGTTGGAACACTTGTTACAGTAGCTTTAAATACTACTACAACATTTCCTCCTGCTAATACATTGTTTATTATAAAACCTGCATTAGGATCAGCATTTGGTTGACTTACACCATCCACTATTACAGAACCTGCTACAAATGAAGCTCCATTTGGAATAATATCTTTGAATGTTACATTGGTTAATGGTACTGTACCTAGATTGGTTGCTGTAACTGTATAATTTAATTCTTCTCCAATGGTTGCATATGCTTTATCTACAATTTTAGTAAGTGTTGCAGAATAAGAATTAATTACTGTAGTTACAGTATTACTGTTTGCAGTCTTTGTTACTGGCTGCATAGTTGGATCTACATAATAACTATAGGAAGTTGTGGCAGTATTTTTTATAGTATTTGGATTTGGAAGGCTATTTATAGCTGCCTGGAACTGAACTGTTACAACCTGGCCAGTATATAATGTTCCTAGAGTAAAACCTGTATGAGGATCATAATCCGGCTTACTTACACCATTTACTAACACTGAGCCTGTCACAAATGATGCTTCAGACTGAAGAGTATCCGCAAACATTGTGTTTATAGCTGCTGCACTTCCATCATTAGTTGCTGTAAAAGAATAAGTTAAGATATCACCTACAGCTGCATATAATTTATCTACACTCTTCACTAAAGTTATTTTAGCATATGGGTCATAAGTTCTCACTTCATTAGAATATACAGTTTTGCTTATTAAAGGACTATCAGGATTCTGTTTATAGCTTAGTGCAACTTCTGAAATATTTGGAATATATCCAACTGATGAATTTTCAAGTATTGTTACTCCAAATGTTATTGTTGTTGTATCGCCTGGATGCATATCTTCAATTGGGAATTGGGCACTTGGATTAAGATCTGGGTAATTAATACCATTAATATAAACAGTTCCAGGATAGAATTGTAAGAATACTCCTATGAAATCAGCAAATTTTATATTTGTTAAATTTACTGTTCCTAAATTTTTGATTGTTGTAGTATAAACCAGAGGATCTCCAACTTGTCCATATGCTTTATCAACAGTCTTTACTACAGTGTACTTAGCTTCATTTATAATAGTTTGAACTGTATTTGTAAATACAGTATTAGTTAAAGTGTTTCCATTAGGATCTGGCTTATAGCTGTAAACAAGACTAGCCTGATTATATATTATATTTGGAGTTGGTCTTGTATTTACATTTGCCTGGAAAGCAACCTCAATATTTTCATCTGGGCATACAGTTCCAATGGTAAATCCTATGGTAGGATCATAAGATGGATATGGTATTCCATTAATTGTAACAGTTCCAGAAATAAAAGAAATATCAGCTTGAAGGCTATCTAAAAATACTGTATTAGTAGCATTTATATTACCACTATTGCTTACTACTACTTTATAATACAAAGTATTTCCTATAAGGGCATATGCTTTATCTACAGTCTTTACAGCACTCATACATACGTAATTTGCTACTGTATCAACTTTATTAGAATCTTTCTCAGTATTTATTGATGTTCCACCTGGTGTAATTTCATATTTAAATGGTATCTTGGCTATATTTTCTATTAAATCTGCTGGGTTAATACTGTTAATTAATACCTTATACTCTACTGCTGTAGTCTGCTGTGCATTTATTGGATCTGGCAAATTAAATCCAGTAAATGGATTCAATGCTGGTTTGCTTACTCCATTAATCTTCACACTTCCATCCACAAATGAAGCACCAGGTATTAACGGTTCTAATACTGGTACATTAGATGCTGGTATATTACCCATGTTAGTAAGACTTAGTGTATAAGTTACTGTATCACCTATATTAGGATAGTTATTATTATTGCATCTCTGCCCAATTATATTGGTAAACTGAACCTGAATGTTAGTTGAATTACTTACTATTGTTTTTTCTCTTAAATACCCATATTGATTAAATATATATCCAAAAGAAATTAAACTTGAATTAGTTACTTTTGTTGATGGTGGTAATGAATTTACTTTTACATCAAATACTATTTCAGTAGAATTTCCAACTATTAAATTATCTAAACTAAATCCTACTGTTGGATCGTAATTTTCATAAGCTACTCCATCTATTGTTACAGTTCCTGAAACAAATGAGCAGCTTGCATCAACTTTATCTTGAAAAAATAAATTTCTAGCAAGTTCTGTTCCAGTATTTTGAATATCTATTGTATAGGTAACAGTTTCATTTACGCTCATTGTTGTTTTTGATGCATATTTATTAATACTCAAAAGACCTTGCTGTACGATTAACTGTATTGTATTAGTTACTCCTGAGTTAGTTATTACATCAAGACCAGAATTGAATTGATAACTGTAATTGGTATTTTGATATAACAATCCTCCAGATGGCACTGAATTTACTCTAACTGTAAACAAAACTGTTACAGTTGCTTTTGCACCAATAGTTCCAAGATTAATTCCGTTTATAATATTTGCTGTTGGATTTGATACAGTGTTTATCTGTACAGAACCAGGTATAAATGAGGATGCTGAATTTATTGCTGCTGATACTATGACATTATCTGCAGGCACATCTCCATCATTTTTTACATTAATTCCATAAACAAGAGTTTCTCCAACTTCAACGTTATATTCACCGTCACCATCAATATCATATGAATCCAGTGTTACTATAACATTTGGTGCTTTAGCATACACCTGTGCTCCTAATGCTACAAGCTGAATTCCGTCACCTAGTGCACCTGTTGTTATCTGAGCGGCTATAAAACTTTGATTGGGTACAAGAGTATTTGATATATTTACATTGGTTATATCCCACTTATTTCTTGCACCCACTACCTGAGTCGGTACAAATCCATCATTATTGTTAGTACCATTAGTACCATTTATATTTAAAAGCCCATTATTAACATTTAATGGATCTGCAACATTTATAACGCCTGAGAAGAAACTGTTTCCTGGATTATTAGGTGCTGTTCCTGGATTTGGATTTGGAGAATATACTGTATTACCTATATTGCTCAACGCTGCAAAAGATGGTCCTACATATACATACTCATCACCATTAAGTGGCTGTCCATTAGCAACAATCATGCTAATACTTCCTTTTAATAAGGTTGGATCAGAACTTGTTGTAAATCCAGTTATTGTTGATTGTAATGGTGTATTTGGAGTAGCAACTGCTATTCCTGAATTGTAAATTACTTTTTGAGGTAATAATGCATTGTTTCTATATATTACGTTTAAACTCCATCCGCCTCTTGAATTACTTAAGCCTGTACTTGGAACACTTATTGGCACTTTAGATACAGTATAATTCCCAGACATTGCATTTTGTACATAAGATGTAACATCTGCTGCCCTGAATCTGTCAATAGTCCCTGAAATTCCAGTATTACTGTCTGTAAAGGTTGGCGTAATTTGATAACTTCCTTTGGATGTTGTAAAGGTTATTGCACTATCCTGAATACTTCTTAAATCTAATGCTCCTGATACATTGCTAAATACTGTTGAATACCATACAAGTTCAGCATAAAGAATTGTACTTCCAGCTAAAACATTCAAGCTGGCTGTACTTCCCGACTGTGTCCAGTCTCTTGTAAATGTACCATCAGTTTTAATCAAATCAGAGGTATTTATTGTTTGAGCAGTGGAACTGCCACATACCACAAAAGTATTCCCAGTAGACACTATAACAGCCTTATCAACTGCTGAAAAACGTTGTGTTGTTGTCATACCTTTTTCTCCTTATTTGTCTAATTAGAAGGTTTCTTTAGACAAAACCTTCAATAATATTATATTAAATACCTCTTTTTTTGGTTACCATAACATTTGACTTTAAGATTTATTTATATTTTTCAACGTAACATAATAAGATACCTTAGAATATAATATAATAACTAAATTCTAAGGAGTGATAGAATTATGCCTTCTAATATACTCAGTATGAGTATTGACAAGACTCAGAATGTGCCCATAATAGTAGGAAATACTTCTGCTTTTGACATAAACATTAAAAATATAAGCTCTTCCCAGAGGTTGTATAATTTGGGTATTTCTCTTACTTTACCAGATGGTATGTCACTGTCAGCAGCATCAATTACTCAGACATCCAGCGTTACAAACGCTGATAACAGCATTACTTATACTTGGGTCAACTTAAAAGACCTTGCCCCAATGGAAGTAAATTTCACATTCAGCATAACAGTTAAATGTAACACTAAATTCAAAAATGGAACTGCTGTTCCATTTGGATATAATTTCTCAGGAATAAGTGTTTCATGCCAGGCTGATACAATGCCTAGAGGTATTTATGATCTTAATAATTCAGTAATAACCTCTCAAATATCCATGACTTATATTACTGTACGTTTTTCAGGAACTATTACAACCTCAGGAAAAGTGTTAAAAGGTGCAGGAACATCAGCTTCTCTAACTGATTATACTCAAGTTACAACTGCCACATGTAAGTTTACCAATAACTCAAGTTCAACATCTCTTGTTAATATAACCTTATTATTGGATGATGGAATACGATATATTGGTAATATTTCAGTTTCTGGTACCGATGCTTCAAAATTTACATCTCCATCTATAAATATTGTTAGTATTAACGGAAAACTATACACTCAGATTTATTTTGGAAATATTAATTTATCTGTAAGCAGTAGTACTACACTAATATTCAGTTATGCTGTATGGAACAGATATAACAGTAATACTGGAAATCTTATAGGTCACGGAACTAAACTAAATATGTCATTAAATATGAATTCTGCTGATCCTCTTATTATTTCCTCTTATGATAGCAGTTTTAGTTTTTCAGCAATGGATTTAATAATTACAACTTCAATAAGCAAATCCACTGTTGATGTTCAGACTAACGTAACCTACACCTATGTATATAAAGTCGGTCAGTATTACAGTCTTCAAAATATTGTAGTTCACTATTTTCTTCCTGACGGTATCTACTATATTTCATCATCATCTAATCCTGTATCTGTTGTTGATGATTCTAATTTACAAGGATATTATATAACTTATAATTATTCCTCAGCTAATCCAAATTCAACTAAAACTGTGACAATAAGTGCAAAAGTAGACAGTTATTATAGATATAAATTTGATAGCCAATCATTAAATTTACCTGTCGTTGCATCTGATCCATTTTTAGCAACTTGTGATATTTCAGCAATCCTTGTAGGATTATTAAATGTTGTAACTGACGATGCAAGCGTAAGTTCAAGCATTGGTATTGGAACAATTACAAAACAATTTGTTAAAGGATATTATAAAGATGGTACTCCTAAATCTATAAATTCATTAGCTCCTGGTGATTATGCAGAATATTTATTAACCTATAGTTCTGCTTCTTTAAAGGCAATTCAGAAACAGGTATATTTAGATGATTTTTTTCCATTATCTTCTGATCCTATAAATAATCTCACTTATATATATACAGGTGTTTCTCCTATTACTTCTCCAACCCTTATAAGCCCTCATGGGGTAGATTTTTATTATGGGGATATTCCTGGATTATCAACAGGTACTAT
>OGIT01000365.1_pt1 | contig 22845 bp, 4 predicted proteins | sample 1571881 | NCBI WGS metagenome assembly OGIT01 (sample SAMEA2582101, study PRJEB24529) | metagenome | biome: Human gut stool | place: China | collected 2011 | reverse complement strand
TAAATCAATTGAAAGGTGCTACAGATGGGTTAGCTAATGCTATTAACTCCGTAGCAGGCGAAACACAACGTGTAGGCGCACATGCGGCGGCTATGTCTGCATTGAAACCTATTCAATATGATCCATTGGAGCCAACTCAAGTAATGGCTGGTATCGGTAATTACAGAGGTGAAACTGCGGCAGCTCTTGGCGTTGCACATTACACAGCAGAAGATACAATGTTCCATGTAGGCGTATCTGTTGGTAGCCACCATAACATGGTGAATGCTGGTGTAACTCGTAAATTCGGTACTTCCGATGCTAAGAAAGCAATTCCTGAACGTTACAAAGGTGGCCCTATTAGCTCCATGTACGTAATGCAAGATGAAATGACTGCTTTGAAAGCTAAGTACGAAAAAGTACAACGCGACAATGAAGAAATGAGAGCACAAATTGCATTATTGATGCAACAAGCGGGCTTGAAATAATATGAAATAACATATTGATACGGCAGTGCTTATAAAAGGCGCCAAAAGCGAAATGCTTTTGGCGCCTTTTTGCATGCAAAAAATAATTTCATTATCTGTAATGAGCATATATATGTCATGGAATCTTGTAATGTAATTAAGGCCGATGACTAATAATTTGCTCAAGATGATTTATTAAGATGAAATCCATTTTATTTCATGAAGTTAATTTTATGCGAAAAAATTAGTACATTTAGCATATTCATAAGCTATATAGAAAAATTTTTGTATATTCATAAATATTTATCGTTTAGAGGTGAGCAGAGAGTGAAAAATTTTTTACATTTAGTATAGAATATGGTATGTTTAATATAATATGCATCGGTAAATAGCCATATGTTAACTGTGTTTTTACTTTTTAAAAGAAATATAAAATATTTTATTATATTCACAAAATTTGATAGTTTTATGCAAGGAGTAAAACGAGATGAACCGAATTTTTAAAGTAATCTGGAGTCGTACAAAAGGATGCTATGTCGTTGTGGCTGAAACAGCGAAGAATATGTCGAAACGTTCGACAATGACATCGGTATTTGCCAAGATGTCAGGGCCTGTAATTGCTGTGGCTTTGTGTATGTCCGTGATGTCCCCAATGATCGTGCATGGGAGTACTATTGTGCAAGGGGCCGGCGCTCAAGCTAAAAATGGTACTGTAGCGATAGGTGACAATAGTACAGCATTGGCAGATAACAGTGTGGCATTGGGTACAGGTGCTACTGTTACAAAAGCAAATAGGGCTGGTGTTGGTAATGTACAAGGTGTTGCCATCGGAAGAAATGCAAACGTTGAAGTAAATAATGGTGTTGCTATCGGTAATTTGACAAAAGTAGCTTCTTTAAATGGCTTTGCCCTTGGTAATACATCCTGGGCTGGATACGATGAGGCCGGTAACTATGTGGGTGCCGATAATGATCAGGCATTTGGTACCAATGCCAGAGCTTGGGGTGGATCCTCCATGGCATTTGGTAATAATGCTAAAGCCGCTGCCGGTGGGGCCGTTGCAATGGGTAACGGATCGCAGGCAAGAGGTAAATGGGCCGTTGCAATCGGTAATAATGCACAAGCTAAGGGTGAAGGGTCTCGTGCTATTGGTGTAAATTCCTATGCAGTAGGACTCAATTCTATTGCAATGGGCTGGGAAAGTAATGCCCGTGAGGATTCTTCTTTAGCTATTGGTACAGATTCTGATTCAGTTCAGAAAAATAGTATTGCCATCGGTAATCGTGCAGTTAGCTATGCAGAGGATAGTGTTACTCTCGGTAGAAATACGACGGTAAATAAAAATCATAATCGCTCAGTTGCGTTAGGTACTAATTCTGCGACTGCGGATACTCATAGTACACCGAATCAACTTGTAAATGGTTTGTGGTATAAGAATTTAGCTGGTGGCAATGCGGATTCTACTGTTAGTATCGGTAATGATACGGTAAAACGTACGATTACCAATGTGGCAGCAGGGCGTATGAATTCTTCGTCTACAGATGCTATTAATGGTAGTCAGCTATATGCCGTAGCAAATAGCTTAGGCAATTTAGCCACTACTACTAAAAATATCCTTGGCGGTAATGCGGCGCTCGATCCTGATACCGGTAAATTAACGATGAGTGATATCGGCTTTACAGGTAAAAGCACGATCCACGATGCTATTAGATATAATAAGGACAATATCGATAAAGGATTGTTCTTTTATGGTGATAACTTTGTTCAGAACCAAGTAAAATTAGGTGACACAGTAAGAATAAAAGGTGGCGCTACCGGTGCTTTGGCTGACAACAATATTGGGGTTCAAGCAGACGGAAATGGCACACTAAATGTGAAATTGGCTAAAAAAATAACTGGTTTGGATAGCGTAACAGCAGGAACTGCTACGATTGATAATAAAGGGGTGTCTGTAGGCGGTAAACTCTATGTGTCAACAGGTGGTCTTAATGCCAATAATCAACAGCTTAGAGGTGTTGCAGACGGTAGCGGTAGTCAGGATGCAGTTAACTACGGTCAGTTGCAACGCGCAATTAACGGTACAGCTAAAGAAGCCATAGTAAAAGCAAATGATGATGGTAATATTACGATAAAAGAAAACTCAACGGCGAAAGGTGGTAAAGAATATACTGTCGGCTTAAACTATAAGATTACTGTAGGGAAAGGGGCGGCCTCGCATCCTGTAACCATAGATAGTGGTACAGGAACGGTCACAGGTCTTACCAATACATCATGGAATGTAAATAATCCAGCACCTGTTACAGGGCGTGCTGCTACGGAAGATCAGTTAAAGCGGGTTAATGAGAGAGTTAATTCCAATCAGTATTTTATTAATCAAAATACGCAGAATATCTCAGATAACTCAAGCCGTATTGGTGCCAATGCACGAAATATCACAAAAATACAAGGTGATATTACTACTAATAAGAATGATATTAACACTATCAATAATACTCTTGAAAAAGGGCTCTATTTTAGCAGCGATACAGGTGCTTCGATTAAGAGAAAATTAGGTGATACTTTAGTCATTAAAGGCGGTGCTACAGGGGGATTATCCGATAATAATATTGGTGTTGTATCCGATGGTACCGGTAGATTGACTGTAAAGTTGGCAAAATATTTAACAGGATTAGAGAGCGTTAATGCAGGAAATACTACTATTAGTAAAAATGGTTTGAGTGTAGGTGCTAGAACCTATGTAACACCTGATGGCATCAATGCTAATAATCAAAAGATTACTGGTGTTGCTAATGGTACAGCGCCTAACGATGCGGTTAATTTCAGTCAATTACAAAGTGCTATCGGTGGTACTGCAAAGGCGACTACAGTAAAATCAAAGGATGCAAATGTAACCGTAACAGAAGGTACCAATGTGAATGGTGGTAAGGAATACACTGTTGGATTGGGCAATAAACTTGCGGTAGGTACGGCACATCCTGTAACTGTGGACGGAACCGCAGGAACTGTAACAGGACTTACTAATGCTGCTTGGAATGTAAATAATCCACAAGCCGTAACTGGTCGTGCTGCAACGGAAGATCAGTTAAAAACTGTTAATACGCAAGTCAATACAAATAAGGATAAAATAGCTCAGAACACAACTGACATTGCTCAAAATGCGACTGATATCGGTAAGAATAAACAAGATATAACTAAGAACAAGACTGATATAGCTCAAAATACTACTGATATCGGTAAAAATAAGACTGATATTGCACAAAACAAGCAAAATATTACTCAGAACACACAAGATATTGCGACTAATAAAAATGCTATCTCTACAATCAATACAACTATTGCTAAAGGTCTAAATTTTGATGGAGACAGCGGTGCTGTAATTAACAAACAGTTGGGCGATAAGCTTAGCATCAAGGGCGGTGCAGCGGCTGCTAACTTGACGGACAATAATATTGGTGTCGTATCTGATGGTAGTACGTTAAACGTGAAGTTAGCTAAAACATTAACTGGTTTGGACAGCGTAACAGCTGGTGGCACAATCATCAATAGTGGTGGTTTGACCGTAGGCGGTAAGAATTATGTATCTCCAAATGGCATCAATGCGAATGATCAAAAGATTACCAATGTTGCTAATGGCGACGTGGCGGCTAACTCCAAAGATGCGGTGAACGGCGGTCAATTGCATGACACTAAAACTGAGTTAAATAAAAATATTAGCGATGCTAAGACCGAGTTGAATAAAAACATTGGTGATACTAAGGCTGAATTAAATAAAAACATTAGTGACACTAAAACCGAACTCAACAACAATATTAATGATGCTAAGACCGAGCTTACCAATAAAGGCCTTCGTTTCAATGCGGATAATGACGACGAAATAACGAATAAACTAGGCTCTAAGGTAACAGTAAACGGCGATGATAACATCACCACAGAAATCACGCAAACTAGTGATGATACGAAGATTGGTCTTAAATTGAAGAAAAATCTTAATGTTACATCTGTTACTGCAGCGGAAACTGTGAAAGCCGGCACTGTAACCATGGGTAAACAATCTGATGGTGCAACCCCTGCTAATACGGGTAACTACGTAACAGGGCTTGATAATAAGTCATGGAGTATTGATAACCCTACAATTGCATCTGGCCGTGCAGCAACGGAAGACCAATTGAAAACGGTTAGTGATGAAGTTAAGAAACAAGGTGCCAGTGCAACGGACTTCAGTCTCGTTGCGAATCCTACGGCAGGCTCCAATGGTGACTATACTGTAGATGCTAACGGTGACGTGGCATTGACAGTTCAAGATAAGAACCATCCGGATCAAACGAAAACCGTAACGATTAAAGATGTGGCGTCTAAATCTGAAGTGGATAAAGGCTTGAACTTTGATGGTGACTCAGGTACGACTATCAATAAGAAGCTAGGTGGTACTGTTGCCATTAAAGGCGGAGCTGCGACCACAGATTTAACGGATAATAATATTGGCGTTGTATCTGACGGCAATACATTGAACGTGAAGTTATCAAAAACATTGACCGGCTTGGACAGCGTAACAGCCGGCGGTACAACCATCAATGGTGGCGGTTTGATCGTAGGCGGTAAGACCTATGTATCTCCAAACGGCATCAATGCGAACGATCAAAAGATTACCAATGTTGCTGATGGTGACGTGGTGGCTAACTCCAAAGAGGCAGTTAACGGCGGTCAACTTCATGCGGCTAAAACCGAATTAAATAACAACATTAATGATGCTAAAACTGAATTAAACAAAAATATCGGTGATGCCAAAACTGAACTCAATAAAAATATTAATGACGCTAAAACTGAACTGAATGGCAATATAGATAATGCTAAAACCGAGCTAAACAATAATATATCGACTGCGAAGAATGATGTGATTAATACAGGTCTCAAATTTGATGCGGATACAGGCGGTGCTAAGCCCAATAAATTGGGTTCCAAGGTAACGGTAAACGGCGATGATAATATCACGACAGAAATCAGCCAAACTGGTGATGATACTAAGATCGGTCTTAAATTAAAGAAAGATCTCAATGTTACTACTATTACTGCTGCTGATACTGTGAAAGCCGGCACTGTGACTATGGGCAAACAATCAGGTGGTGCAGGCGGTGCAAACGGTAACTTTGTAACAGGGCTCGATAATAAGTCTTGGAACGCGGATAATCCTCAAGCTGTAAGTGGTCGAGCTGCTACGGAAGATCAGTTGAAATCCGTTAATGATAAGGTCAATACAAATGTAACCAATATCAATAAAGGATTAAACTTTAACGGCGATAGCGGTGCTGCGATTAATAAAAAATTAGGCGACACTGTTACCATTAAAGGTGGTGCTATGGCGGATCTTACGGATAATAATATCGGTGTCGTGTCTGATGGCAGCACATTAAATGTGAAACTAGCTAAAACATTAACTGGTTTGGATAGCGTAACGGCTGGTGGAACAACTATTAATGGTAGTGGTTTGACCGTAGGCGGCAAGACCTACGTAACGCCAAACGGTATCAATGCAAATAATCAAAAGATTACCGGTCTAGCAAAAGGCACAGATCCTACTGATGCGGTTAACTTCAGTCAGTTGCAGGATGCTATCGGTGGAACTGCTAAGGCAAGTACTGTGAAAGCTAAAAACAGCAACATCACTGTAGAAGAAGGTACAAATGCAGCCGGCGGTAAGGAATATACTGTCGGATTAGGGGATAAAATCACCTTAGGAACTGCTAATGCTGTATCTGTGGATGGTACTACAGGTACAGTAACTGGCCTTACCAATACTGCTTGGGATGTAGATAATCCACAAGCCGTAACCGGTCGTGCTGCAACAGAAGATCAGTTGAAATCTGTTAATACACAGGTTAATACAAACAAGGATAAAATAGCTCAAAACACAACTGACATTGCTCAGAATACGACTGATATTGGTAAGAATAAACAAGATATAACTAAGAACAAGGCTGATATTGCTCAAAATACGACTGACATCGGTAAAAATAAGACTGATGTTGCACAAAATAAACAAAATATTGCTCAAAATACGCAAGATATTACGACTAATAGAAATGCTATTTCTGCCATCAATACGACTATTGCTAAAGGTCTTAACTTTGATGGAGATAGCGGCGCTGTAATTAACAAACAGTTGGGTGATAAGCTTAGCATCAAGGGCGGTGCAGCGGCTGCTAACTTGACGGACAATAATATTGGTGTCGTATCTGATGGTAGTACGTTAAACGTGAAGTTAGCTAAAACATTAACTGGTTTGGACAGCGTAACAGCTGGTGGCACAATCATCAATAGTGGTGGTTTGACCGTAGGCGGTAAGAATTATGTATCTCCAAATGGCATCAATGCGAATGATCAAAAGATTACCAATGTTGCTAATGGCGACGTGGCGGCTAACTCCAAAGATGCGGTGAACGGCGGTCAATTGCATGACACTAAAACTGAGTTAAATAAAAATATTAGCGATGCTAAGACCGAGTTGAATAAAAACATTGGTGATACTAAGGCTGAATTAAATAAAAACATTAGTGACACTAAAACCGAACTCAACAACAATATTAATGATGCTAAGACCGAGCTTACCAATAAAGGCCTTCGTTTCAATGCGGATAATGACGACGAAATAACGAATAAACTAGGCTCTAAGGTAACAGTAAACGGCGATGATAACATCACCACAGAAATCACGCAAACTAGTGATGATACGAAGATTGGTCTTAAATTGAAGAAAAATCTTAATGTTACATCTGTTACTGCAGCGGAAACTGTGAAAGCCGGCACTGTAACCATGGGTAAACAATCTGATGGTGCAACCCCTGCTAATACGGGTAACTACGTAACAGGGCTTGATAATAAGTCATGGAGTATTGATAACCCTACAATTGCATCTGGCCGTGCAGCAACGGAAGACCAATTGAAAACGGTTAGTGATGAAGTTAAGAAACAAGGTGCCAGTGCAACGGACTTCAGTCTCGTTGCGAATCCTACGGCAGGCTCCAATGGTGACTATACTGTAGATGCTAACGGTGACGTGGCATTGACAGTTCAAGATAAGAACCATCCGGATCAAACGAAAACCGTAACGATTAAAGATGTGGCGTCTAAATCTGAAGTGGATAAAGGCTTGAACTTTGATGGTGACTCAGGTACGACTATCAATAAGAAGCTAGGTGGTACTGTTGCCATTAAAGGCGGAGCTGCGACCACAGATTTAACGGATAATAATATTGGCGTTGTATCTGACGGCAATACATTGAACGTGAAGTTAGCTAAAACATTGACTGGTTTGGACAGCGTAACAGCTGGCGGTACAACCATTAATAGTGGTGGTTTGACCGTAGGCAATAAGACCTATGTATCTCCTAACGGCATCAATGCGAATGACCAAAAGATTACCAATGTTGCTAATGGCGACGTGGCGGCGAATTCCAAAGATGCAATCAACGGCGGTCAATTGCATGACGCTAAAACTGAGTTAAATAAAAATATTAGTGATGCTAAGACCGAGTTGAATAAAAACATTGGTGATACTAAGGCAGAATTAAATAAAAATATTAGCGACGCTAAGACCGAGTTGAATAAAAATATCGGTGATACCAAGACTGAGCTCAATAAAAAAATTGGTGACACCAAAACTGAACTCAACAAAAATATTGATGATGCTAAGACTGAACTTACCAATAAAGGTCTTCGTTTTGACGCGGATAATAACGACGAAAAAACGAATAAACTGGGCTCCAAGGTAACAGTAAACGGCGACGACAATATTACGACGGAAATCAGTCAAACCGGTGACGATACGAAAATCGGTCTTAAATTGAAGAAAGATCTTAATGTTACATCTGTTACTGCTACGGAAACTGTGAAAGCTGGCACTGTAACCATGGGTAAACAGTCCGATGGTGCAACCCCTGCTAATACTGGCAACTACGTAACAGGTCTTGATAATAAGACTTGGGATGCAGGTAAAGCCGTATCCGGTCGTGCTGCAACAGAGGATCAATTGAAACAAGCTTTGGCAGGTCAAACTGATACAGGTCTTAAATTCAATGCTAATGTAGGCGGTGTAAAAACTAATAAATTAGGCTCTACTATCACTGTTCAAGGTGAAGGCAAAGCTGACGATGCTGACTACAGCGGTGAAAACATTAAAACTTTCATCAACCAAGATAATGATGGTAACACGACTATCGATGTGAAGATGAATAAAAATCTTAAGGCTGAATCCGTGAAAGTCGGCAAAGACGGTAAGGATGGCGTATCCATTACAGGTCCAGATACGGCGAATGGCACTGATGGTAAAGTCGCTGTTACAGATAAAAACGGCAAGGATGCGGTGTCTATGTCCAGTAAAGACGGTATAGGTCATATTGGTTTAACTGGAAAAGATGGTCGTAGTGCGGATATTATCGCTGATAAAGGTGCTGCTGATGTTAATGGAAATGAAATCACGCGCATTAAATACCAAGATGAAAATGGCACTACTCATGAAGTAGCAACCAAAGACGATGGTATGAAATACGGTGGTGACTCCGGTACTACCATCAAGAAGAAACTTAATGAACAATTAGACATTAAGGGTGGTGTTACAAGTGAAGATGAGTTGACCGAAAACAATATCGGTGTTATCAGTAAAGACAATGTGCTCAATGTTCGTTTGGCAAAAAACCTTAAAGGGCTGGATTCCATAACTTTCAATAATGGCACTAATGGTGCAAACGGTAAAACCGTTGTAAATGGTGAAGGTATGACCGTTCAAGATAAGGATGGCAATCCGTTGACTGCTGTTACAAAAGACGGCGTGAAGATTGCCAACGGTCCATCCATGACGAAGGACGGTATTGATGCGTCCAACAAGAAGATTACGAATGTAGCTGATGGTACTGATTCTAAGGATGCGGTTAATAAATCCCAATTGGATAAAGCCGCAGCAGCTGCTACTACAACAGTAACGGCAGGTAATAATGTCCAAGTAGATAAGACCACTAATGCGGACGGTTCTACAAATTACAAAGTGGGCCTCAAAGACCAAGTAACAATGGGGACTGATCCTACGAAACAAATTGTAATGGATGGTACAACAGGTACAATCAAAGCAGGGGATAAAGTTACTATCGACGGCAACAAAGGCATCATTAAAGCTGGTGATAAAGTTGAAATCGACGGTAATAAAGGTACCATTAAAGCCGGTAATATTGCGATTGACGGTGAAAATGGTACAATCAAGGCCGGTGACAACGTTACAATCAACGGAAAAGACGGTAAGATTGATGCCGGTAAAGTATCTGTTGATGGCAAGGACGGTCATGTGATAGGTTTGGAAAACAAAGATTGGGATCCTAATAACATCACAAGCGGTCGTGCTGCTACAGAAGATCAATTGCAGAAGTCCCATAAAGCCTTGGATAATAAGATTGATAACTTAGGCGATGAAATCACGAAAAAAGGTATGGATTTTGTCGGTAATACAGGCGAATTCCATCGTGATTTAGGTCAAAAGGTTACTATCAAAGGTGAAGGTCAAGGGGCCGATAGCGATTATTCCGGTGAAAATATCAAAACTGTAGCCGATCAAAACGGTAATATCAACATCAAGATGGCGAAAGACCTTAAGGCCGATAGCATCACTACCAAGACGGTCAATACGGATACGGTCAATACAGATAAGGTGAAAGTCGGCAAAAATGGTCAGGATGGCGTTTCCATTACAGGTCCGGATGCAGCAAATGGTACAGATGGCAAAGTAGCTGTTACTGGTAAAGACGGTAAAGATGCTGTATCTATGTCCGGCAAAGACGGTATTGGTCATATCGGTTTAACTGGAAAAGATGGGCGCAATGCGGATATTACTGCTGATAAAGGCGATTCCGATCTCGACGGCAATGCAATCACTCGTATTAAGTACCAAGATGAAAATGGTAAGACTCATCAAGTGGCAACCAAAGACGATGGTATGAAATACGGTGGTGATTCCGGAACTCCAATTAACAAAAAACTTAATGAACAAGTGAATGTAGTTGGGGGGATTACCGATGATGGTAAGTTGACGTCCGAAGATAATTTAGGTGTCGTATCTGATGGAACTAATCTCAAGGTTCGTATGGCAAAAGATTTGAAAGGTCTTGAGTCTGTGACGACTAAGGATGCCGGAGGTAATTCTACGGTTGTGAATGGTAGCGGTGTAACGATTACCCCTGCTAGCGGTAATGCTGTAAGCCTTACTAAAGACGGCTTGAATAACGGCGGTAAAACAATCAGCAATGTAGGCCCTGGCGTAAACGGTACCGATGCGGTTAACTTGAATCAATTGAAGGGTGCTACAGAAGGTATGGCCAATGCCATTAATTCCGTGGCGGGTGAAACGCAACGTGTAGGTGCTCATGCGGCGGCAATGTCTGCGTTGAAACCTATTCAATACGATCCATTGGAACCAACTCAAGTGATGGCTGGTATCGGCAATTACAGAGGAGAAACAGCAGCGGCTTTAGGTGTTGCACATTACACATCGGAAGACACTATGTTCCATGCAGGCGTATCTGTTGGTAGCCGTCATAATATGGTGAATGCCGGTGTAACTCGTAAATTCGGTACTTCTGATGAGAAGAAGGCTATTCCTGAACGTTACAAGGGCGGGCCTATCAGTTCTATGTACGTAATGCAGGATGAAATGACCGCTTTGAAAGCTGAAAATGCGCGCATGAAAGCGCATGATGAAAAATTAACTGCGGACTATGCGGCATTAAAAGAAGATAACCTTCGTCTACAGAAAGATAATGAAGAAACTAAGCGACAATTAGCTCTTATTATGAGTCGTTTAGGCATGTAATTCATGCATATTTCATCTTAAATTCATGCGGTAAAAAGTGAGCTGATGTACCAGAAAATACCCATGAAGATTAGATGATGATAACCCTATATGGTATATAAAATGAAAGAACGAAAGTCTACTGTAAGAGGACTTTCGTTCTTTTTTTGTATTTGACTTCACAAACCTTTCATAATGGTGTATAATACAGAACATATAACTTTAATCGAAAATTATGAATGTGATTAATTTACTATAAAATCATTAGTTTTAGATTATAAGTGTTGTTTGGCCCATTGTTGTAAGGGTTTTTATGATTGAAAATATATTTAATTGAGGAAGAAAAACAATTTTTAAAAGAAATTTAAAGTTCTGAAAATAAATGAGCGAAATATGAAAAAATATATTTACATTCATAAACTAATCTGATATTTTATATGTATAGTAATTAAATTTTTGATGAAAATTTTATTATTTTTAGTGTTTTTAGTGTTGGTTTTAGAATCCCTTATAAAACTGTGTGAAAGGTAGGTACTACTAAATGAATCGTATTTATAGGGTAATTTGGAGTCAGGTACGAGGCGCATATGTCGTTGTATCTGAAATTGCAAAAAGCCATACTCGTGGCTCCAAAAGCTTTGTTAGTAATTCCGCTAAAGCTTCGGTAAAAGTTGGCTTGGCGGCTATGGTTTTGACCTGCGGTAGTGGGTTGATTTCGGGTGTTCAGGCAGAATCTGATCGAGGGGTTGCTTTAACACCAGCTAATGCGGATCCTAAGGAATATACTGCGGGCGGTGTGACATGGTTAACACCACCCCCTGGTGCACCAACTATTAATATGTATGATTACAAAACACCGGGAAATCCAGGACAAGGACATTTATATACCAATAATAAAGTGTTCGGCATCCAAATCGGTAATAAGGCTAATGCACGTGCTAAAGATGGATCCGTATCCGGTATTTCTATCGGTGACTACTCCAAATCTCCTGCGTTGGGTATCGGTTTAGGCCACTATGCTCAATCTGAACAAATCGGTGCTATCGCTGTTGGTTCTGCTGCTAAAGCAAAAGGTTTTAACTCCTTGGCTATGATGCGACAAGCCTATGCAGGCGAACAATATGCGGCGGCTATTGGTACAGCAGCATCTGCACAAGGTAAAGCCAGCTTGGCTATGGGTCATTCCGCATTAGCAACAGGTGATCAATCTATTGCTATCGGTTCTGCAAATCCAACTCCTAAATATGATGATAATGGCACACCGTATACAGCATATGACGAAAGTACTAATACCCAAGCTAATGCAGCTCGTTCTATTGCTATCGGTCAAGGTGCTAAATCAAATACTGTAGATAGTGTTGCTATGGGTACAGGTGCTAATGTAGCAGCAGGCTCAAATTATAAAGGTGAAGGTTATGCAAGAGGCGTAGCCATCGGCAATCTTGCGACATCTCAAGGTATTCAAGGTGTAGCTATCGGTAATACAGCTGCTCATTATCGCGATAATGCGGTAGCAATTGGTAACAATGCTAAAACATATGCGGTAGATGGTGTTTCGATCGGTAATAATGCTGAAGCAGGTATTCAAAATGATCCAAATTATAGAGTAAATAACTCCGTTGCTGTAGGTAACTCCGCACGTGCTCGTGGTGGCTCCGGTGTGGCATTAGGTAATGATACATATGCATTAGGTGGATCTTCTGTGGCTGCAGGTAATGCTGCATGGGCATTAGGTGAACGTTCTACAGCTATCGGTAACAATGCTCACTCTGAAGGTTACGGTTCTATTGCTATGGGTCGTGAAGCTAGTGCTTTGAGTACTCAAGATGGGGACAAGAAAAATGTTGTTGCTATCGGTGATGATGCACAAGCAACTGGTTCTCGTTCTATCGCATTGGGCGTAAGTGCTCAAGCTGGTACATTAGAACGTGTACGTGATAGCAGTGTTTATAAAGATAACGCTCAATTAATCACTAAACTTAAAGCTCAAAAAGAAGTAACTGATGCTGTAGCAATCGGTAGTGAAGCAAGTGTACAGGCCAACGAAGGCTTAGCTCTTGGTAGCAATACGACAGTAAATAACGTTCGTGGCGTTGCATTAGGCGCTAAATCTGCAACAGCTGCTCCTGTAAGCACTGCTAGTGAAACAATTAACGGTTTGCAATACAACTATGCCGGTGGTACTGCTGATTCCACAGTTAGCGTAGGTAATACTTCTACAAAACGTACAATTACTAACGTAGCAGCTGGTCGTGTAAATGCACAATCTACAGATGCTATTAATGGTAGCCAATTATATGGCGTTGCTAATGCAGTAGGTAATGTAGCTAAAAGCACTAAGAATATCTTAGGCGGTAATGCTCAGATTGACCAAAACGGTACTATCACCATGACTAATATTGGTGATACAGGTAAAAATACCGTTCATGAAGCTATTAAATCCGCAAACTCCGGTTGGGAACTTCAAGTTAATGGCCAAAAGGTTAAAGACGTAAAAGCTCCTAATCGTACAGTGAACTTTAAAGCTGGTAATAATATTAAATTAGAAGGCGCCGGAGATAATGTTACGGTTGCAACAGTTGATGATGCAAACTTCAACTCCGTTACAACTGGTAAAGTTTCTATGAGCACAAGAGGTATTAATGCTGGTGGTTATCAAATCACGAATGTACAATCTGGCGGCGATACATTAACAAATGCGGCTAATATCGGTGATATTTCTCGTATTGCTGCAAAATACGATAAATATTTACAACGTGGTGCTGCTACGTATGAAGCAAACGGTAACGGCAAAATTAACATGACCGGTACAAATGGTTTGACTGCTGAAGTAACAGGTTTGAAAAATACGTATGTTACATCTGGTACAGTATCCAATGACGGTAAGAGATTGACATTGACACGTAATGACAATCAAACATTCGATGTTGATATCTCTAAAATTTCTAATGGTCTTTCCAAAACTGACTACCGCTTGATTGCAAACCCTGCAGCTGGTAGCAACGGCGAATATAAAGTAGCTGCTGATGGCAGCATGACATTGACTGTTGCTGATGCTGATGGTTCCAACCCTAGACAAGTTAAGTTGACGAACCTTGCTTCTAAAGAGCAACAAGATATTAACACTACTAATATCACAAATAACACTAACAAAATCGCTAAAGGTTTGAGCTTCCAAGGCGATAACAATGTTAAAATTAATAAACAACTTGGCGATACTTTAGGTATTACTGGTGGCGCTACAGGTGCTTTATCTGACAACAACATCGGTGTTGTAGCTAAAGACGGTAATCTTAATGTTAAGTTGGCAAAAGACCTAACAGGTTTGAACAGCGTAACTGCAGGTTCTGTTCGTGTAGGTAAACATAGCGACAATAAAAACTATGTAACTGGTTTGGACAATAAAGAATGGAATGTTCAGAACCCTACAATCACATCTGGTCGTGCAGCAACTGAAGATCAGTTGAAAAAAGTGTCTGATGAAATCAAGACTACTAATGCAGCTAAAACAGATTACCGCTTGATCAACAATACAAATTCTGCAGATGGTTCTTACTCTGTAGAAAACAACAAAGTTGATTTAAAAGTTAAAGATGAGGCTCATCCTAATAGCCCTGCTAATACGGTAACAATCAACAATATCGCATCCAAAACTGAATTGGATAAATTGACAGAACGTGCTGTTAAATATGATCTTAATGGTGCAACTGTTAACAAAAATAAGGTTACTTTGGAAGGCCAAGGCGGTACTACAATTACTAACTTGAAAGCTGGCGAAGTATCCTCTACTTCTACAGATGCTGTAAATGGTAGCCAATTGCATGATGTAAAAATCGAAGCAGGCAAACATTCAAAAGTAACTGTTTCCGATGATAACCTTAAATTGACAACGACTCCTGCTACAAGCACTGAAGGCGCTAAATATGATCTTCGTTTGAACAACAAAGTGACATTGGGTAGCGGTAACAATCAAGTAGTTCTTGATGGTACTGCAGGCAGAGTGACTGCTGGCGCTGTTGTAATGGGTGCTCAAACTGTTCAAAATACGAAAAATGCAAGTGAAACTGGCAATTATGTAACTAACTTGAGCAACAAAAACTGGGATTCCACATCTATCGTATCCGGTCGTGCTGCGACTGAAGATCAGTTGAAAAAAGTTAGCGAACAAATTACTCAACAAGGTAGCAGTGCAACTGATTACCGTCTTGTAAGAAACTCCAGCGCTGACGGTTCCTATAAGGTAAACGACAATGGTGAAGTATCCTTGACTGTAGAGGATAAAAACCATGCAGGTGTTAAAGAACAAGTTACAATCAATAACATTGCATCCAAATCTTCCGTAGATAAATTGACAGATCGTGCTGTTAAATACGACATCAATAACGGTGTTGTTGATAAAACTAAGGTAACATTGGAAGGTGCTGACGGTACTACAATTACAAATGTAAAAGACGGCGCTGTAACAGCTACATCTAAAGATGCTATCAACGGTAGCCAATTGTTCAAGACTAAAGAAGAATTGATCAATAAAGGCATGAAATTCGGTGCTGACTCTGGTAACGTAATCAATAAAAAACTTGGTGAACAAGTAAATGTTAAAGGTGGCATTACAGAAGCATCCAAATTGACTGCTGAAGATAATATCGGTGTTGTATCCGATGGCTCTAACGACTTGAAAGTTCGTTTGGCAAAAGACCTTAAAGGTTTGAACAGCGTAACTGTAGGCGATACAAAAGTTACTTCTAACGGCGTAACTATCAGCAACGGTGCTACAAATAATGCATCTGTATCTCTTACTAAATCCGGTTTAGATAATGGTGGTAACAAGATTACTAACGTTGCTCGCGGTACAATCGACAGCGATGCAGTAAACTTGGCACAATTGAAAGAAGTATCCAACAGTGCATCTGCTGCAAATACGAAGGTAGCTGAAGGTAAAAACATTAAAGTTGATGAAAGCATCGACAATGTAACTAAAGCTAAAACGTATACTGTAGGCTTGAAAGATGAAGTAACATTAGGCTCTGGTAATACAGCTATCAATATTAACGGTACAACAGGTATCGTGAAAGCTGGCGACGGTGCTAATGCTGTAACTATCAATGGCACAAATGGTACTATCAACTCCGGTAAAGTAACAATCAATGGTACTACAGGTACTGTTAACGAATTGACTAACAGAACTTGGAATCCTAATGCTATTACTAATGGTCAAGCTGCGACAGAAGATCAATTGAAAGTAGTAGACAATAAAATTGATACTACAAAAACTGAAATCGTAGAAAAAGGCTTGAACTTCCAAGGCGATGCAGGTACTGCAATTCATAAAGACCTTGGTCAAACATTGAAAATCTCTGGTGGTCAAGCTGACGCATCTAAACTTTCAGAAAATAACATCGGCGTAGTTAATAACAACGGCGTATTGAATGTTAAACTTGCTAAAGATTTGACAGGATTGAATAGCGTAACAACTGGTGCTACAACTATTAACAACAATGGTTTGACAATCGGTGGTAACACATTTGTTACAAGTAATGGCTTCAATGCTAACGATACTCAAATCACAAACGTGAAAGCTGGTACAGAGGATAACCATGCAGTTAACCTTAAACAGTTGAAAGAAGTATCTAACAACGCAGCTGCAGCTAAAACTGTTGTAAAAGCAGGTAAAAACATCAATGTAACTGATTCTGAAGATCCACTTACTAAAGCTAAGACTTATACAGTTGGTTTACAAGACACAGTAACATTGGGTTCCGGCAATACTGCTGTTAATATCGACGGCACAAAAGGTATTGTGAAAGCTGGTGAAGGCAATAATGCTGTAACTATCAACGGTACAAACAGCACAATTACTGCTGGTAACGTAGCGATTGACGGTGTAACAGGCAATATCAATTCCGGTAAAGTTCTTGTTAACGGTGCTAAAGGTACTGTAAACAACTTAACAAATATCACTTGGGATGCTGACCATATCACAAGCGGTCAAGCTGCAACAGAAGATCAATTGAAAGTTGTTGATAAGAAAATTACTGACAATGGTAGCAACTTGACTAAGAAGGGCTTGAACTTCAAAGGCGATGACGCTACAAGCATTCATAAAGATCTTGGCGAAACATTAGACGTTGTAGGTGGTACTTCCGATAAAGCTAAATTGTCTGACAATAACATCGGTGTAGTATCTGAAAACGGTAAGTTGAATGTTAAACTTGCTAAAGAGTTGACTGGCTTAACAAGTGTAACAACTGGCGCTACAACAATTAATAACGAAGGTTTAACAATTGGTGGTAAGAAATTCGTTACAGCTAACGGTTTTGATGCTAACAACACACAAATCAAAAACGTAAAAGCTGGTACTGATGGCAATGATGCAGTTAACTTGAATCAATTGAACGAGGTTAAAAATGCGTCTAACACTACAGTAGAAGGTAGCGAAAACATCAATGTTGATTCCACAGTAGATCCTAATACACACGCTAAAACTTACAAAGTAGCATTGAAAGACAATGTAACTTTAGGTTCCGGCGATAAAGCAATCAACATCAACGGTACTACAGGTATCGTGAAAGCTGGTGACGGTGCTAATGCTGTGACTATCAATGGTACAAACGGCACTATCAACTCCGGTAAAGTGACTGTCAATGGTACTGCTGGTACTGTAAATAACTTGACAAACATCACTTGGGATCCTGCACATATCACAAGCGGTCAAGCTGCAACAGAAGACCAATTGAAAATTGTTGATAAGAAAATCACTGATAATGGCAATGACTTGACTAAGAAAGGCTTGAACTTCCAAGCTGATTCTGGCGAATTAATTCATAAAGATCTTGGTCAAACATTAGATGTTGTAGGTGGCATTACTGAGAAAGCTAAATTGTCCGACAACAACATCGGTGTTGTATCCGAAAACGGTAAGTTGAATGTTAAACTTGCAAAAGACTTAACAGGCTTGAACAGCGTAACAACTGGTCAAACAACTATCAACAACGATGGCTTGACAATCAACAACAAACAATTCGTTACAGATAATGGTTTCAACGCTAACAATACGCAAATTAAAAACGTAACTGCTGGTGTAGAAGATAATGATGCTGTAAATGTTAAACAATTGAACGATGTAAAAGCTGCATCTAATACAAAAGTAGAAGGTAGTAAAAACATCAATGTTGATGAAACTCAAGATCCTGTTACAAAAGCTAAGACTTACACAGTGGCATTGAAAGACACTGTAACATTAGGTTCCGGTAACACAGCTGTTAATATCGATGGTACAAAAGGTATCGTAAAAGCTGGTGATGGTGCTAACGCAGTAACTATCAACGGCGTGAACAGCACAATCAATGCTGGTAAAGTGGCAATTGATGGCGTAACAGGTAACATCAATGCAGGTAAAGTTCTTGTTAACGGTGCGAACGGTACTGTAAACAACTTGACTAACATTACTTGGGATCCTGCACATATTACAAGCGGTCAAGCTGCAACAGAAGATCAATTGAAAGTTGTAGATAACAAAATTGATAAGAACACGGAAAACTTGACTAAGAAAGGCTTAAACTTCCAAGCTGATTCTGGCGAAGTAATCCATAAAGATCTTGGTCAAACATTGGATGTTGTAGGTGGCATTACTGATAAAGCTAAATTGTCTGACAACAATATCGGTGTGGTATCCGAAAACGGTAAGTTGAATGTTAAACTTGCAAAAGATTTAACAGGCTTGAACAGCGTAACAACTGGTCAAACAACAATCAACAACAATGGCTTGACTATTGGTGGTAATACATTTGTTACAAACAACGGCTTCAATGCTAACAATACGCAAATCAAAAATGTTAAAGCTGGTACAGAAGATAGTGATGCTGTTAACCTTAAACAATTGAACGAAGTAAAAGCTGCGTCCGATACTAAGGTAAAAGGTAGCAAGAACATCCATGTTGAAGAAGAAATCAACGATCTTACAAAAGCTAAAACATACACTGTAAACTTGAAAGACACAGTGACTTTAGGTTCCGGTAGTACATCAGTTCATTTCGATGGTACAACAGGTATCATTAGAGCTGGCGAAGGTGCTAATGCTGTAAATATCAATGGTACAAACGGTACAATCAACTCCGGTAAGGTAACTATCAACGGTGGTTCTGGTACTGTTAACGATTTGACTAACAGAACTTGGGATCCTAATAAGATTACTAATGGTCAAGCTGCGACAGAAGATCAATTGAAAGTTGTAGACAACAAAATTGATAAAAACACTGAAGACTTGACTAAGAAAGGCTTGAACTTCAAAGGCGACTCCGGTGAAGCTATCCATAAAGACCTCGGTCAAACATTGGAACTCAAAGGTGGCGAATCTGATGCTTCTAAACTTTCAAATGGTAACATTGGCGTAGTTAATGAAAACGGCAACTTGAACGTTAAACTCGCTAAGAACCTTAAAGGTCTTGATTCCGTAACTGTTGGTTCCGATCCAAACAAACAAGTTGTTCTTGATGATAAGGGCGTATCTGTAGGCGGTAAAACTTACATTTCTAACGAAGGCTTAAACGCAAATAATCAAAAGATTACTAACGTGGCAGCTGGTGTAAATGATACAGATGCAGTTAACGTTCAACAGTTGAAGAGCAGCATGGCGGCAGCAACTACAACAGTGAAAGCTGGCGATAGCGGCAATACAACTGTAGAAACTACAGTTAATGCAGATAAGTCTAAAACATACACTGTAGATATCAAAAAAGACTTGAACTTACGCAGTGTGATTACCACTACTGACGATAAGAAATTCTCTACTGTAACAAACGGTGTAGGTGTTACAAGCACTGATACATTAGGTAATACGACTGCTCTTACTGCAGGTAATGTGAAAGTATCCGATAATCAAAATAATTCAACTCAAACAACAGCTAAAGGTGTACTTGTAGATAATCCAACTAAGGCCACTGAGTTAACTGCTGATGGTGTTGTAACTACTGATAAACGGACTAAGAGCACAAGAACAACTGCAGATGGCATGGTAGTAACATCCGGTATGGGTGGTACTAAAGTAACTACTACTGTTAGCAGCAACGGTGTTGCCATTACTACACCTCCAGCAGGTCAAGGATCCCCTAAAGATGGTACTGGTGCAGTAACATTGACTAAGGATGGCTTGAACAATGGCGGTAATAAAGTAGTTAACATGGCAAGTGGTTATGCCGAAGGCGAAGATATCAACAATATCGCTGATAATAGCAGCAGCTTAACAAACGGTGCTAACATCGGCGACTTGAAGAAAGGTATCGACGGCCTTAAGAAAGCTGGCTTAGACTTTGCAGGTGATAAAGGTGAATTCCATCGTGACCTAGGTCAAAAAGTGACTGTTAAAGGTGGCGTTACTGATGAAAGCAAACTTTCCACTGCAAACAATATCGGTGTTATCTCTGATAACAACGGTAGCTTGAATGTTCGTTTGGCAAAAGATATTACTGGTATCAATTCCATTACAACTATGGATAACTCTGGTCATACAACTGTGACAAACGGTAACGGTATCACAATCAAAAATAATGGTGGTGGCAGCGTATCCTTAACAAGCTCTGGTTTGAACAACGGTGGTAATAAGATTACTAACGTAGCACCAGGCGAAATTAGCTCCACTTCTACTGATGCTGTTAATGGTTCCCAACTTAATCGTGTTGCAAACAGCATGAATAATGTTGTAAACGAAGTTCGTCAAGTTGGTGCTATGTCCTCCGCGTTGTCCGCATTGAAACCTATGGCTTATGACCCTTACGAACCTACTCAAATCATGGCAGGTTACGGTAACTACCGTGGTGACTCCGCATTGGCATTAGGTGTGGCTCATTATAAGAATGAATCCATGATGTTACATGCTGGTGTTGCTTGGGCAGGCAGCAATAGCCATATGATGGCAAATGCTGGTGTAACTTGGAAAGTAGGTAACAGAGACGGCGAAGCAGAAACTGCAGATCGTTATCGTAAAGGACCTATCAGTTCTACATATGCAATGCAACGTGAACTTGCTGCAATGAAAGCTGAAAATCAAGGATTAAAAGGTGAAGTAGCTGATTTGAAAGCTGAAAATGAACAAATGAAAGCTAATATTGCTGCAATGATGGCAAGACTAGGTTTATAATACGTTCATACTGAACATTACGGGTTGAGGATTCCCTTTTGGGGGTCCTCCCACCCGATTTAATTCGTTGATAGAAAAGAGGAATATATAATGAAAAAATCCACTTTGCTTGCTTTCACAGCGGCAGTATTATTCGGCAGTGGCGTATTCCATGTTAATGCGGCATCTGCTACATATGATGATCCATTGCTTTTACCAAATCCGGCTAAAGCGCCTACAACAGGTTCTGTTGTATTGGTTCCTGTGGCTAGCCCTCAGGCGGTGCAAAGTATCCATGAATTTGTGAAAGCATGGGAAAATGCCGAAAAACACATTGCTTTAGCTGAAAGCAAAAAGAATAATCATCAAGCGTTAACTAAAGAAGAAGCTAAATGGTTACATTCTAAAGATAAGCATAATTATGCTGATTATTTCCGTAAACATTCTTTAGGTTATGTACATGGCCAAGAAACTGCATTAAACTGGAATGGTGAAAACCGTAATAAAAACGAGTATAGCTATTACACATTCCCTAAATATGATAAGGACCAAGGTTACACAAATAGCTATGGTTACAATGTATTGCGCAGCATGGTTGATCGCATGAATGAATTGCTTCAAAAACAAAAGGCCGTTGGCGGTCCTTTGACTGATGAAGAAGCACAAGCATTGGAAGATGCTATGCTTGATATCATGGCTCAAGATCAAGAACATGTATCTAATGAAGAATTGCGTTATTACATGAACGAAGCAGTTTGGTTTGCTACAAAACAAACTGTAAAAAATATGTCTGCAGAAGAACCTTCTGTTGGAGACATGCACGAAATTAACCTTCGTGAAGCGATTCAGACAGATAACTAATCATCTAATATATATATAATCACATTATATGTATAGCTTTTGTTATAAGGAATGTGCAGTTACAATAACCTTATATAAAAGTTTTTAATATACAGTGTTGAGACACAAATAAGGGATTCTATTAACACACTGTCATATAGACAAGAAGTCGCAACAGAATGCAATAGATGTATTCTTGTTGCGGCTTCTTTTTATTTTAAATTCTCCCTATATGATATGTCTGAAAGAGTAATATAACTCAAGTTTTAAATCTGTAAAATTAGGCCGTGAAATTGTGCAAAAATAATAATAAAATTTTCCTGAAATTTGTCGTAAAAATTGTCCAAATATTGTTGACATCAGTATATGGAAATGTTATTATATTCAAGTACCCCATATGAAGGGGCACAGATCTTTGAAAACTGAACAATGATAGGTAATCAATCAAAACGATTGAACATATGCCAGAGTGCGGGTTTTGACATAGTCAAAACCAACCATAATTCAAAGTTACTTAAATGTAACGACAACAAATAATGAGCTATTCAAATAGCTTCAAGATATCTTGGAGAGTTTGATCCTGGCTCAGGACGAACGCTGGCGGCGTGCTTAACACATGCAAG
>OGIT01000358.1_pt1 | contig 23122 bp, 18 predicted proteins | sample 1571881 | NCBI WGS metagenome assembly OGIT01 (sample SAMEA2582101, study PRJEB24529) | metagenome | biome: Human gut stool | place: China | collected 2011 | reverse complement strand
GGACTGGCAGACAGGGCCCACGCATATCCCAGCCAGCTTTCAGGCGGTCAGAAACAGCGTATTGCCATTGTCCGGGCTCTGTGCATGAAGCCGGATGTGATGCTGTTCGACGAGCCCACCTCCGCCCTGGACCCGGAGATGGTAGGAGAGGTATTAAGCGTTATGCGCGACCTTGCCAGGGAAAAGATGACCATGGTGGTGGTGACACATGAGATGGGCTTTGCCAGAGAGGTAGCCACCAGGGTTATGTTCATGGACGAGGGGCACTTTATGGAGGAAGCCGCACCGGAGGAATTCTTCTCCAACCCTAAAAATGAGCGTCTGAAGTCCTTCTTAAGTAAGGTGTTGTAAAGAGGGATGAGGATGCACCATGCAGCACCTGCTATCCACGCCAGCGGATCTAACCGCAGGGCCCGCTGCGTATCATTGCACCTCCATCGTTTATATCCAAATCAGAAGAAAAATGGCATGCCGGGGTAGATGGCATACCATTTATAAAGAGGACCGCATTATCTTGATATCATCTTGATATGCGGCCTTTTAGTTTAGGATTAATTATAAAGGATACAATCTAAGCGGGCAAAAAGTCCGCCAATTGTCCAATATCATTAGCGGGGATATTATTTTTTTCGCTGCGGGGAATACACAGCGGACGCCGGAAGAAAGCAGTGGGTGAGAGGCGGGAACGCGGGGCAGGAGGTGGCTTTGGAGCAGTTCGGAGAGACTTAGGTGGAAGGGACAGGAAAAGCCGGGGTTGCGCAGGGCGCTCAACGCCCGAAGCAAAGCAAACATGGAGCCGGACTCATCAGGAGTCCGGCGTAATTTTTGCGGTCCCCGGGTTTTCCTGTCCCTTGCGCCTTAGTCTCTCCCACTGCGGAAACGGTCATCTTTTGCCCCGCGTTCCCGCCTCTCACGGACGCGAATCACCACAAGCGTCCGCGTACCTCTCCCCCATTCCCTACAACTCAGGAAAATCCCCGCAGGATGCTATATCCTCCGCGGCCCCGAATTTCTCCAACAAGGAGCTTAAACGTATCAGGCAGTCGTCCAGTTCCGCCAGTTCCTCCTGATTATACGAGGAAAGTCGGGACACCGTGCACTCCAGCATGGCTTCCCGCAGCTGCTTCATGATGGATGCGCCTTCCGGTGTAATCATCAGATATACATGGCGCCGGTTCCTGGAGCTGTGCTGTCTGCGGACCAGGTTCTTTTCTTCCAGGTCATTGATAAGCTTTGTCAGCTGCTGTTTGGTAATGCCCAGCTGCAGGGCCATCTCCGACATGGTGGGCGCCTGTCTGCCCGGCTGGTTTAACTGCATCAGGACCTGGAAAGCAGCGGAATTCGCCCGTATCTGGTTCTGCTGGTGGTAGCTGTTCTTTGCCAGATTAAAAAAATCAATGGCAAATTCCATGAAATGTTCCCCCACATGTCTGCTGTCTGCTGGTTCACGGTTCATGCCGATTACCTCCTCGCTCTATTCTGTAACCGTTTTATCATATCTGGTGTAAAAAGTCAATAAATATTAAAAGTAAATAAAAACTTACAATCAACCATTGACAAAAGTTGCAAATGGTATTATCTTACATGGTGAACAGCGGGAAGCGGATGCAGCTGGAATCAGGCTGCGTGTATCCCGGCCTATGAGTATGAATTAAGAAAAGGAGACCTGGTATGGGTGCGAATGAAGACAGCGGAAAGAGAAACTTAAAAAGCGGCACGCCTAAAAAGCCGTTCATTTACTATTATTTCCTGGTCATATTGGCAGTGATGGTGTTAAATGCCCTTGTATTTCCAATGATGGAGCATTCTGTGGAAGTGCCGTACAGCGAGTTCCTGAAGGAACTGGACGCCGGTAATGTAAAGGATGTGTACGTCAGCAATGGGGAATCACAGATTCAGTTTACGAAAAAGGACCAGAAGCAGTGGAATGTCAGCTATAAGACAGGACCGATTCCGGGAGACGACCTGGTTAAGCGGCTGCAGAATGCGGATGTGGAGAATTTTACAGGAGAAATCCAGACAAAGGCTTCTCCGCTCTTAAGCTTTCTGATGTCCTGGGTTGCACCCATTCTCATGTTTGTGGTCATTGGAAATATTATGGGGCGCATGCTTTCCAAGCGCATGGGCGGCAGCAATGCCATGACCTTCGGAAAGTCCAATGCAAAGATATACGCAGAGAATGAGACGGGAATCACCTTTGCCGATGTGGCAGGTGAGGAGGAGGCCAAGGATGCCTTAAAGGAAATCGTGGATTTTCTTCACAATCCGCAGAAGTATGCGGATATAGGAGCAAATCTTCCAAAGGGAGCGCTGCTGGTGGGCCCTCCCGGAACAGGCAAGACGCTCCTTGCAAGGGCGGTGGCAGGAGAAGCCCACGTCCCCTTCTTCTCCATATCCGGTTCTGAATTTGTGGAGATGTTTGTGGGTATGGGCGCTGCCAAGGTCAGGGATCTGTTTAAGCAGGCCAATGATAAGGCGCCGTGTATTGTATTTATTGATGAGATTGACACCATCGGCAAGAAGCGCGACGGCGGAGGCATGAGCGGAAACGATGAGCGTGAGCAGACCCTGAACCAGCTGCTGACGGAGATGGATGGTTTCGACGGAAAGAAGGGCGTAGTCATCCTGGCCGCCACCAACCGTCCGGAATCCCTGGACAAGGCCCTGCTGCGTCCCGGCCGCTTTGACCGCAGAGTGCCGGTGGAGCTGCCTGATTTAAAGGGACGTGAGGCTATCTTAAAGGTTCACGGACAAAACGTGAAGATGTCGGATGACGTGGATTACAATGCCATTGCCAGGGCCACGGCAGGCGCCAGCGGCGCGGAGCTGGCCAATATCATCAACGAGGCAGCCCTGAGGGCAGTGCGTATGGGCCGCAGCGCCGTGGTGCAGGCCGACCTGGAGGAAAGCGTGGAGACGGTTATTGCCGGATACCAGAAGAAAAATGCGGTTATTTCCCAGAAGGAGCGCAGAATCGTGGCGTACCATGAGGTGGGCCATGCGCTGGTGGCTGCCTGCCAGAGCCACAGCGCCCCGGTTCAGAAGATTACCATTATCCCCAGGACATCGGGGGCATTGGGATATACCATGCAGGTGGAACAGGGAGAGCGCTACCTTATGAGCCGGGAGGAGGCACTGGATAAGATTGCCACCTTTACAGGCGGCCGGGCGGCGGAGGAGCTGATTTTCCATTCCGTCACCACAGGCGCGTCCAACGACATTGAGCAGGCTACCAAGATTGCCCGTTCCATGGTGACACGGTTCGGCATGACCGATGAGTTTGACATGGTAGCCATGGAAACCGTGAACAACCAGTATCTGGGGGGAGATACGTCACTGATTTGCGCTCCTGACACGGCAAAGCGCATAGATGAACAGGTGGTGTCCATTGTGAAGGAGCAGCATAAGAAGGCTCTTTCCATTCTCAGGGAAAATGAAGGCAGGCTCCATGAGATAGCCGCCTATCTGCTGGAAAAGGAGACCATCACAGGAGACGAATTCATGGAAATCTTCAACCGCGCAGAAGAAGAGCAGGTCCGGGGTGAATAGGATATGTTTAGTTGCATTTGACCACGGGCTGTGCTATCCTGGATATATAGACAGGTGGGGGAGCCATAGCCCTGCGCTGCGTATATCCTTTATAGATGATGAGAGAAGATGATTGGTTGATGAGAGAATGAGTTGAGAGCGGATGGAGAATGCGGCGTGACGGCCCCCGCCTTTCTGTGAAAATAATTTGACAAAAGAAAGGCAGGAAAAAGGTATGGGAAAGATTTTGCAGCAGTTGTACAGGGGGGACTTATGCCCGGCGGAAAATACCATACGCGGCAACGCGGAATACGATGCACTGACCAGGCAGTCCATGGACGACTTCAACCGGTTTACCGACAAGCTGGACAGGGACATGAAGGAGGAATTCGACCTTCTGATGGAACATTACCTGGAGCTTACCTTCATTGAAAAGACCCAGTGTTTTACAGATGGGTTCCGCATCGGTGCAGGTGTTATGTGCGAAGTATTTTATGAAAATGCAGCTGAAAGAAACTAAATTATAAGCATGGCTTAAGAATGAAAGGCGGGATTGCTGATAAATAAAAGCAATCCTGTCTTATTGTGTAAAAATGGGTCGATTTCCCTGGTTAATATTGACAATAGGGAAAAAAGTAGATATACTTAACTGGTATTTGTGTTACTTTTTAATGGGTAGGACAACGATGGAACGTCAGGTGTAATGGAGCAGCCAGTACCTGACGTATTTTAATCGGGTTCTGCAAACTTACACTTCATGGAGGAGAGTATTATGAAATTAAAAAAGTTAGCAAGCGTGGCCATGGCAGGCGTGATGGCAGTATCACTGGCAGCCTGCGGCGGATCTGACACAGCAAAGACAACCGCGGCAGACGCAACCACAGCAGCTGAGGCTGAGACAACTGCGGCAGCAGAGGATGCAGAGGCCAAGGAGACCGAGGCTTCAGAAGCACCGGCCGCAGGCGGCATTGCCAAGGAAGATTTAAAGATTGGCTTTGTCTACATAGGCGATGAGAACGAGGGCTACACAGCCGCTCATTACAACGGCGCCATGGAGATGAAGGAAAAACTGGGCCTGAACGATGACCAGATTATCGTTAAGTGGAACATCCCGGAGGATGAGACTGCAAAGGATGCGGCCATGGACCTTGCGGACCAGGGATGCCAGATAATATTTGCAAACAGCTTTGGACATGAGTCCTATGTGATTGAGGCGGCAAAGGAGTATCCGGATGTCCAGTTCTGTCATGCAACCGGCTTCCAGGCAGCTTCCAGCGGCCTGAGCAACATGCACAACTATTTCACATCCATCTACGAGTCACGTTACGTATCCGGTGTTGTGGCCGGACTGAAGCTGAACCAGATGATAGAGGACGGAACCGTGAAGGCGGATGCATGCAAGATTGGTTATGTGGGCGCTTATCCATATGCTGAGGTTATCAGCGGATACACCTCCTTCTTCTTAGGCGTGCGTTCCGTATGCCCGGACGCCACCATGGAAGTCAAGTACACCAACAGCTGGGCAAGCTTTGACCTGGAGAAGGAAGCGGCTGACGCCCTGATTTCCGACGGATGTGTTCTGATCAGCCAGCATGCAGATACCACCGGCGCTCCTACCGCATGTGAGGCGGCAGGCGTTCCATGCGTGGGCTACAACATTTCCATGATTGCCACTGCTCCAAAACAGGCTCTTACATCTGCTTCCAATAACTGGGCTGCATATGTGACTGAGGCTGTACAGCATGTCATTGACGGAACCGAGATTCCGGTTGACTGGTGCAAGGGCTTCTCTGACGGCGCTGTGCTGATTACAGAGCTGAACGAGGCGGCTGTGGCACCCGGAACAAAGGAGAAGGTGGATGAGGTAGAGGCCAAGCTGGCATCCGGCGAGCTTCATGTATTCGACACCTCCACATGGACCGTTGGCGGCGAGACACTGGATACATATAAGAAGGACGGCAGCGACATTGAATATATCTCCGACGGATATTTCCATGAGTCAGAGTTTGGTTCCGCACCTGCCTTTGATATCCTGATTGACGGTATCACCACAATTGACAACTAAGATAGCAGATGCTATAATTTCCCGCTGGAAATTAAAGGCTGTAAAAGCGGAGCCATTCATATCTGGCTCCGCTTTTTTCCACGAGACAATGCAACAAGGCTAAATACAAAGAACGGAGGTTGGCCGGGTGAGCGAAGAATACGCAATTGAACTGAAAAATATCACAAAACGGTTCGGCAAGGTAACTGCCAACGACAAGGTATGCCTGTCTGTGAAAAGGGGGGAAATCCTGTCCGTCCTGGGTGAGAACGGAAGCGGAAAGACCACCCTTATGAACATGATTTCCGGTATCTACTACCCGGATGAAGGGCAGATATTCGTAAACGGAAAGGAGGTTACCATTCGTTCGCCTAAGGACTCCTTTGCTCTGGGTATCGGCATGATTCACCAGCATTTCAAGCTGGTGGATGTTCTGACAGCGGCTGAGAACATTATCCTGGGACTGTCCGGAAGGGAAGTGCTGGACATGAAGGCTGTGTCCGCCAAAATCAATGAGCTGACAGCCAAATACGGGTTTGAGCTGGATCCGGACCAGAAGATATACACCATGTCCGTATCCCAGAAGCAGACTGTGGAGATCGTAAAGCTTCTGTACCGCGGGGTGGATATCCTGATTCTGGACGAGCCCACAGCCGTCCTCACACCCCAGGAGACAGACAAGCTGTTTGCAGTGCTGCGCAACATGCGTGAGGCAGGCCATTCCATCATTATTATCACCCATAAGCTCCATGAGGTTCTGGCGCTGTCAGACCGGGTGTCCGTACTGCGCAAGGGCCAGTATATCGGTACGGTATATACGGCAGACGCCACCGAGGAATCCCTGACCGAGATGATGGTGGGCAAGAAGGTAAGCCTGAACATCGAGCGCCCGGATCCTGTGAACCCGGAGCGCCGACTGGTGGTGGAAGGCGTCACCTGCGTGGACAAGGAGGGAGTGACCACCCTGGACCATGCCTCCTTTACTGCTTACAGCGGGGAGATACTGGGGATTGCCGGTATCGCGGGAAGCGGCCAGAGGGAGCTTTTGGAGTCCATTGCCGGACTGGAAGCCATGACGGACGGCACCATCACTTATTATCCGCCGGAGGGCGGCGAAAAGCAGCTGTCCGGCATGAGCGCCTCAGCTATCAATAAGCTGGGGATAAAGCTTTCCTTTGTGCCGGAGGACCGTCTGGGCATGGGACTGGTAGGCGCAATGGACATGACGGACAATATGATGCTCAGGGGCTACCGCAGGGGACGTTCCTTCTTTACGGACAGAAAGACGCCAAAAAACCTGGCGGAGCAGATTATAGAGGAGCTGGAAATCGTGACCCCCGGCGTCTCCACCCCGGTGCGCAAGCTGTCAGGGGGCAATGTCCAGAAGGTGCTGGTGGGAAGGGAGATTTCATCCAATCCCAAGGTGCTTATGGTGGCCTATCCGGTCCGGGGACTGGATATCAACTCATCCTACACCATCTATCATCTCCTCAATGAACAGAAGAAACAGGGAGCTGCCGTTATCTGCGTGGGCGAGGATCTGGATGTGCTTCTGGAGCTGTGCGACCGTATCCTGGTGCTGTGCGCGGGACAGGTAAACGGTGTTGTGGACGGCAGGACAGCGACCAAGGAACAGGTGGGGCTGATGATGACCAGGACAGGAGGTGGATTAAGTGAGTAAGGAGATGACGGCAGTGTCCAACAAGGAACCTCTGATGCATATATCCAAGAGGGATGAGATTGATATGTGGAAGGCCTGGGCCATCAGGCTGGGAGCGGTTCTCTTATCGCTGGTGGTCTGTGCAGGGGTCATTTATGCCCTGACAGGGCTTAATCCCCTGGAGGTTTATAAAGGAATCTTTGACGGGGCAGTGGGTACCAAAAGGCGTACCTGGATGACCATTCGCGATACTCTGGTGTTACTCTGTATAGCAATCGGCATCACGCCTGCATTCAAGATGCGGTTCTGGAACATCGGAGCAGAGGGACAGGTTCTGATTGGCGGCGTCACATCCGCGGCCATGATGATTTACCTGGGCAATTCACTGCCTCCCCTGGTTCTGTTTCCGCTGATGCTTTTGGGAAGCGCCCTGTCAGCCATGGTCTGGGCAGCTATCCCGGCATTTTTCAAGGCATACTGGAACACCAATGAGACACTGTTTACACTGATGATGAACTATGTGGCCATGCAGGTCATCACATACTGCATCATTTTCTGGGAGAATCCAAAGGGATCCAACTCCGTGGGAACCATCAACTCCTCCACAAAGGGGGGATGGCTTCCAAAGCTGTTCGGCCTGGAGTACGGCTGGAACCTGGTAATCGTGCTGGCGCTGACCCTGGCCATCTTCATCTACCTGAAGTACAGTAAGCAGGGATATGAGATTGCGGTAGTGGGAGAGAGCGAGAACACGGCCAGGTACGCCGGAATCAATGTGAAGAAGGTAATTATCCGCACCATGGCCCTGTCCGGCGCCATCTGCGGCATTGCAGGCTTCATCATAGTCAGCGGCGCCAGCCATACCATTTCCACCAGCACGGCGGGCGGCAGGGGATTCACGGCCATCATTGTATCCTGGCTCAGCAAGTTCAATGCATTTGCCATGGTCCTGGTGTCGTTTTTTCTGGTATTCATGCAAAAGGGAGCCGGGCAGATTGCCTCCCAGTTTAACCTGAATGAAAATGCCTCTGATGTAATAACAGGCATCATCCTCTTCTTCATCCTGGGCTGTGAATTCTTCATCAACTACAAGGTGGGAATCCGCAGCAAACGGAAAGAAGCAGGGGCAAAATTGTCATAAGGAGGCTGAAATATGGGTTTTTTAGTTATATTTATTCAGAAAGCAATCGGCCAGGGTATCGGCATCCTGTACGGAGCCCTGGGAGAATGCATGACGTAGTTGTTTGGCAACCTGAGTCTGGGTATTCCCGGCATGATGTATATGGGCGGCATTGCCGGACTGATCGGGGCTTTCCTGTATGAAAACGGGACAGCCAATCCAAACGGTCTGGTGGGGCTTCTGATTTCCTTTGTGTGCGCCTTTGTGTGCGCTGCCCTGGGAGGACTGGTATACAGTGTACTGACCATCACGCTGCGGGCCAACCAGAACGTGACAGGTCTTGCCCTTACCACCTTTGGGGTTGGCTTCGGCAACTTCTTCGGCGGTTCCCTGGCAAAGCTGGCAGGGGGAGTGGGACAGATTTCCGTGGCAGTGACAGGCGCTGCCTATAAGACTCCTATTCCCGGACTGTCCAAGTTTGGCGTCATCGGACAGATTTTTTTCTCCTACGGATTTCTGACCTATCTGGCAGTTGCCCTGGCCCTGGCCCTGGCGTTTTTCCTGGCTAAGACCAGACGGGGACTGAACCTGAGGGCTGTGGGCGAGAGTCCGGCCACGGCAGATGCGGCCGGCATCAATGTAACGGCCTACAAGTATCTGGCTACCTGCCTGGGAGGAGGCATCAGCGGCCTGGGCGGATTATACTTTGTCATGGAATACTCCGGCGGTACCTGGACCAACAACGGATTCGGCGACAGAGGCTGGCTTGCAATCGCCCTTGTCATCTTCGCCCTGTGGAAACCGGTTAATGCCATCTGGGGTTCTATCCTGTTTGGCGGTCTGTACATCCTTTACCTGTATATACCTGGCCTGGACAGGGGCGCCCAGGAGATATTCAAAGCCCTTCCCTACGTGGTCACCATTGTGGTCCTGGTTATAACCAGCCTGAGAAAGAAGAGAGAATACCAGCCGCCCCAGAGCCTGGGACTTCCGTATTTCAGGGAAGAACGGTAGGGAATTGAGGCCGGATGCCAGGGAAGGAATCGTCATGCAGTACAGGAAACAGAGAAGCAAAGAACGAAACAGATAAGTAAAAAATAAAATAGATAAATAAGTAAGATAAAAGACCCTCCCGCAGGACGGATAGATATCAGTATCTAACCGGCGCGGGAGGGTCTTTGCGGTCCGGTGTCGCCACCGCATTTGTATTCAGGACTCTGATGATTTTCAATGGTTTTCCCTCCGCTATATCTGAAATAGAATGAATACAGGAATTTTATTTTCGTTAAAACGACCATATTGGTACAAGGTTTTTTGTGCAGGTTATACAATGGGTATTGATATCCCGGAATGAATGGAATATACTGGGTCATATATAAAATAAAGGCAGTATTCAGGAAAAGAGGCGTTTGCTTTGTTGTTTGAAAAACAGATATATGATTACCTGCGGGGGATGGTTTCCATTCCCAGCGTGTCCAACACCCCACAGGAGAAGGAGGTTTCAGACTATATCGCAGGATGTCTGGAACGCCAGCCCTATTTTGCGAAACACCCGTCCCTCTGCGGGCAGTGCGCTCTGGAAGGCGACAGTCTGGGACGGACCGTTGTGTACGGCCTTGTGAGAGGGAAGGGAGCCGGAACGGTTGTGCTTACCGGTCATTACGACGTGGTGGACACGGACGAGTATGGAAGGTTCCGCGCCCTGGCATATGATATGGAGGCATGGAAGCACATCCACGGGGAGGAACTGGAGGCGCTTAAGTCCATGCTGCCCCAGGAGGCCAGGGATGATTTGGCGTCAGGGGAGTGGCTGTTCGGCCGGGGAGTGAACGACATGAAAGGCGGGCTTTCCATTGGCCTTGCCATCATGGACTGGTTTGGGCAGAAGGTGCTGGAATATCCTGAGACAACCGGAAACCTGCTCTTTGCGGCGGTGGCGGATGAGGAGGCATATTCTGCGGGGATGAGGGGAGCTGTTTCCCTGTTTACAGGGCTGCGGCAGGAATATGGGCTTACATATGACTGTCTTGTGGATTTGGAGCCCAGCTTTAATGAGGGCGGCAAGCAGCAGGTCTATATAGGGTCTGTGGGCAAAACCATGCCGGCTGTTCTTGTACAGGGCGCCAAGGCGCATGTGGTGGAATGCTTTCACGGACTGAATGCCATCGGCGTGCTGGCGGAGATGTTTATGGCCACGGAACTGGCGCCTGAATTTTCCGAGACCTTTGAGGGAGAGCATTGTCCTCCTCCCACCTGGTTTAATCTGCGGGACCGCAAGTACGGATATGATGTGTCTGTCCCCCTGCGGGCAGCCGGATATATGAGTATGCTGGGATTTTCAAAGACCACCAGCCAGGTCATGGAACGGCTGAAGGAAATGGGCCGGCGGTCCTTTGCGTCCTATATGAAGCGGATGGAGAGCCAGGAAGCCCTGGTCAGGTCGGGAAATATCCTGCCCAAGGTGGACTTGAAACACTGCGTGCTGGAGTACGGGGAGCTGGCAGAGATATGCCGGAAGAAAAAAGGATATGGGAAATGGTATCAGGAGCTTTACGGAAAAATAGAGTCGGACGTGCGGACAGGTGCCATGAATTATCCCCAGGCTACGCTGGAAATGATGGATGCCATGCTGACGTTTTCGGGCATCACTTCGCCTGTCATGGTTATATCTTTTGCGCCTCCATATTATCCGGCCTTTCACAGCGACAGGCTGGGGGAGACAGATAGGGCGGGACGGACTGGAGGTATACAGGAAGGAGGTATACAGGCAGGAGGTATACAGGCAGGAGAGGGTACCCGTCTCTATAACCTGCTGCAAAAGGCGGCGGAGGACACCTGCGGTCTCTGTCTTGGAAAGCGCAATTACTGCTGCGGGATATCGGATTTAAGCTACTGCGGGGGACCGGATCGGGAGGAGATGGCCTCCTATGCGGTCAATGCCCCTCTGTGGGGAACCATGTACCGGATGGACCTGGATGCCATGGCGGATTTCAGGGTCCCCTCCCTTTTATTCGGCCCCATCGGCAAGGATGCGCACCAGATGTCGGAGCGGGTTCACGCCAGGAGTCTGCTGGAAGAGGTTCCAGTAATTTTGCAGCAATTCATCGAACAAATGTTTGCAAATACATAGGCGATGTGCTATACTAGAGGCTGTCAGCGCTGTGTATCAGCGCTATGCAGAAAGAACATTTTACAAGAAGCCAATTAAGATAAAAGACAAGGAGCATGTTCGATGGCAAAGCAGTACATTAAAATCCGCGGGGCGAATGAGCATAATCTGAAGGATATTTCCGTGGATATACCAAGGAATGAGCTGGTGGTCCTTACGGGACTGTCCGGTTCTGGCAAATCATCCCTGGCTTTTGACACCATTTATGCTGAGGGGCAGAGGCGTTATATGGAGTCCCTGTCTTCCTATGCCAGGCAGTTCCTGGGACAGATGGAGAAGCCGGATGTGGAGAGCATAGAGGGTCTGTCTCCGGCCATTTCCATTGACCAGAAGTCCACCAACCGGAATCCCCGTTCCACTGTGGGAACGGTTACGGAAATCTACGACTACATGAGGCTTTTATATGCCAGAATCGGTATACCCCACTGTCCAAAATGCGGCAAGGAGATACACAAACAGACCATTGACCAGATGGTGGACCAGATTATGTCCATGCCTGAACGGACCAAAATCCAGCTGCTGGCCCCTGTGGTCAGAGGGCGCAAGGGCGAGCATGTGAAGGTGCTGGACCAGGCCAGAAAGAGCGGTTATGTGAGGGTCCGCATTGACGGCAATCTCTACGAGCTCTCAGAGGAAATCCGGCTGGAGAAGAACATCAAGCACAACATTGAAATCGTGGTGGACCGTCTGATTGTAAAGGAAGGCATTGAAAAAAGGCTTACGGATTCCATAGAGACAGTCATGGCCCTGAGCGGCGGACTGATGATGGTGGATGTGAGCGGCGGTGATCCGGTGAACTTCAGCCAGAGCTTTTCCTGTCCTGACTGTGCAGTCAGCATTGACGAGGTGGAGCCAAGGAGCTTTTCCTTCAACAATCCCTTCGGAGCCTGCCCGGAGTGTTTCGGCCTGGGCTATAAGATGGAATTTGACGAGGACCTGATGATTCCGGATAAGTCCCTGTCTATAGACCAGGGCGCAATCGTGGTCATGGGATGGCAGTCCTGTGCGGATAAGGGCAGCTTTACAAGGGCAATCCTGGAAGCGCTGTCCGAAGCGTATGATTTCAGCCTGGATACGCCCTTCCAGGATTACCCCAAGGAAATCCACGATGTGCTGTTATACGCAACCGGAGGCCGGGAGGTGAAGGTCCGCTATAAGAGCCAGAGGGGCGAGGGTGTCTATGACGTGGCGTTTGAGGGCCTGATTGAGAATGTAAACCGCCGCTACAAGGAGACTTTTTCCGAAACGTCCAAGGCGGAATATGAGACCTATATGCGGATTACACCCTGCCCGGTCTGTAAGGGGCAGAGGCTTAAAAAGGAGTCCCTTGCAGTTACGGTGGGCGGGATGAATATATATGAAGCCACCAACATGTCCATTGTCCGGTTTAAGGAATTCATGGACGGGCTGAAGCTGACTCCCATGCAGGAGACCATAGGCGCCTCTATTTTGAAGGAAATCAGGGCCAGAATATGCTTTCTTATTGACGTGGGACTGGATTATCTTTCCCTGTCCCGGGCCACAGGCACCCTGTCCGGCGGAGAGGCCCAGCGCATCCGCCTGGCCACCCAGATAGGCTCCGGCCTGGTGGGAGTGGCCTATATCCTGGACGAGCCCAGCATCGGACTCCATCAGCGGGATAATGACAAGCTTCTTAAGACGCTGACCCATCTTCGGGATTTGGGCAACAGCGTATTGGTGGTGGAACATGACGAGGACACCATGCGGGCAGCGGACTGCATCGTGGACATCGGACCCGGTGCGGGAGAGCACGGCGGAAAGGTCATTGCCATGGGGACGGCCGAGGAAATCATGAAGAACCCGGACTCCATTACAGGAGCTTACTTAAGCGGGCGCGTGAAGATTCCGGTGCCTGCCGAGAGAAGAAAGCCCACGGGCTGGATTACGGTAAAGGGCGCTGCGGAGAACAATTTAAAGAACATCAACGTGGACATTCCCCTGGGAATCATGACATGTGTGACCGGCGTGTCCGGTTCCGGCAAAAGTTCCCTTGTGAATGAAATCGTTTATAAATCCCTGGCAAGGAAGTTAAACAGGGCCAGAACCATACCGGGCAGGCACAAGAGCATCGAGGGCGTGGAGCAGCTGGATAAGATTATCGACATCGACCAGTCGCCTATCGGACGTACCCCCAGGTCCAATCCGGCTACCTACACAGGCGTGTTCGACCTTATAAGGGACCTGTTCGCCTCCACTCCGGACGCCAAGGCAAAGGGGTACAGCAAGGGAAGGTTCAGCTTTAACGTAAAGGGCGGCCGGTGTGAAGCGTGCAGCGGAGACGGCATCATCAAGATTGAGATGCATTTCCTGCCGGATGTATATGTGCCCTGCGAGGTATGCGGCGGCAAACGGTATAACCGTGAGACCCTGGACGTGAAGTACAAGGGAAAGAACATCTACGATGTGTTAAACATGACCGTGGAGGAGGCTCTTAAGTTCTTTGAAAATGTACCATCTGTCACCAGGAAGATACAGACCCTGTATGACGTGGGACTGGGATACATCCGGCTGGGACAGCCGTCCACGGAGCTGTCCGGCGGCGAGGCCCAGAGAATCAAGCTGGCCACGGAGCTGTCCAAGAGAGGCACGGGAAAGACCATTTACATCCTGGACGAGCCCACCACCGGACTTCATTTCGCAGACGTCCATAAGCTGATTGATATACTTCACAGGCTGTCGGAGGGAGGCAACACGGTTGTGGTTATTGAGCATAATCTGGATGTAATCAAGACAGCGGATTATATCATCGACATTGGTCCGGAAGGCGGGGATAAGGGCGGAACGGTGATTGCCAAGGGAACACCGGAGGAAGTGGCCCGTTGTCCGGTGTCCTATACGGGAATGTATGTAAAGAAATATCTGAATTGACCACAGTTATGACAGCAGATGCGGCCGGGAGCGGCCGGAGCGCGGCGGGGATGAGGTTATCCCCGCCTTTTTCTAAAAAGACAGGAATCAGGTATAGAGTGGAAAAAGTGTGGACAACCGACGGAATTTACAGGGAAACCAGGGATAAGGCGGCCCGCAGGAAGGCGTAGGGCTGTGCCTGTGTGGAGATGGAATGTGATGCCATAGCGGCTCCGGCTCAGTTCAGGAACCGGTCTATCAGCCGGTCTTTTTACAGCTCGGACAATCTCGAAAATATGACGGATATTGAAAATCCTTTGACATTTGCGCCGGGCCTACGTTATAATGGACAGGTTAAAGAGCAGTGCTAGGAGCGGGGATTGTAATGGATAAGGGAAAAAAAAGAAATCTTTCAGAGGTGGCAGCAGATTATGTGAGGGAGCAGATTCTTCAGGGAAAGCTGGCTCAAAGAGAAAAGCTGGTTGAAAATGATATAGCTGTAACGCTGGGGATGAGCCGGGGACCGGTGCGGGATGCGCTGAAGCAGCTGATGTACGAAGGGTTTCTGGATTATGAGACCAATAAAGGGTACTCTGTCTCCATGCTTTCACCCAAGGATGCCTATGAGATATTCTTTCTGCGGGGCAACCTGGAAAACCTGGCTTTGGAGCGGTGCGGGGGCCGTCTCCTGAGCGACAGCATTTTTCTCATGGAGGACGCGGTGCTGGCCATGAAGGAGGCTGTGGCAGAGGACGACATGGGGAAAATCATCGAGTATGATGAGATATTCCACAGACAGATTTTATTATCAGGCCAGATGGAGCGTCTGACCAGTCTTTGGGAGACATTAAGCCCTTTAAACGGAGCCATGTTCTATACCATCAAGCAAATTAACGGGTATGTGTCTGAAAAACAGGTGGATTTGGACCAGGAAGACATTGCTGCCCAGGCAGGACGGCGGGGAAACAACTATCTGGAGCATAAATGGCTTTTGGAAATCCTGCAGCGGGGAAACCTGGAACAGTCCAGGAGCGCAATCAATACCCACTACATAGCCAACGGTGAGAGAATTTACCGGATTGGAATGAAGATGAAGAACCAGGAACTGTTTTATCATGTGTAATTGCGGATGCAGGGACAAAAAATAAATGCGGACATGGAAAAGCGGAAATGCAGGACGTGAAGACGATTGTATCACGTTCCCGTATTTCCGCTTTTAAATATATATGTATGTTTCCGTTCATACTATCCGTCCAAACAATCCGTTCATATGCTTCCGTTAGGTTTAAGCCTTACGCTTCAGGCATCCCCTCTATCTGTCTGCATATATATTCCATATCCTCAGTCCCATATCTCTGGTCGCAGGTAAAGGACAGGACATGGCTGTAAATGTAGTCCGCGTCGCCATGGCCCTCGGTGTCCACCATGGGGCCCTGGGGCCAATAGGTGGTGGTCTTGACGCCTTGTCCGGCCAGATAGGACTGGACCATGTCCCTGTCCTTTGCATACACGGTAAAGTGGCTGGGAACAGCGCCCTCTTTAAGAACCGGGAATATTACGGTAATCTGGGGATGTTCCGGCATATGATCCAGAAGATACTGGTAATTGGAACGGCGTCTTTGTTTCAGCTGCTCAAAGTCATAGTGCCGGATGATGTACTCTGAATCCCGGTCGCTTCCATAGGAATCAAAGATGCGGCGCAGCATCATCTCGGCGTCCCAGAAGGTATCATTGAACTTCTGCATGGCCTGGGGGGCGGGAGTCCCTGCCTGAAGAAGCTGCTGTTTGCCTCTCATGGACATACTGCGCATGGAAAGGTGGGTTTCGTCAGGAGGCAGAACGGGAAGGGAAAAGCTGCCTTTCCTCTTAATAGCGAATCCGCCAGCCGGTACTCCAATCCATTTGCGCATGCTGCCCACCACATAATCGCAGTGAGGGTCAACACCGTCGGCTGAGAAGATGGAGTGGGTCGTATCCTCCACAATGATGATGCCCCGTTCGGAGCACTTCCGTATAAATTCCCTGTCGTAGCTGCAAAAGCCGTAATAGCCGCAGAGATTGACAACGCTGATGCGGTCCAGGACCCTTTCATCAAAAATAGGGGTCAAATCCCTGGATACATCGTAGAATAAAAGTTCATAGCCGGCTTTCAAAAAAGGGGCCAGGACTGTCTCGCAGGTGTAGACAGGCACATAGGCTACTTTTTTTGTGTCGGACAGGCAGATATCCTGGAGCGCATAGTAGTTGGCACATCTGCCGGACATGAAAAAGCGCAGGCTGCCTCCTGGCGGGCATAGGTTTTCCAGATAATGGTTTTCAGCTTCGGGCAGTGGTTCATATGTAAAAAATCCGCCAATCTGTTTCAAATTTTCTTACCTCCCAAACATGTGCCGGCTCCAAGACGTGTGCGCCCCAGAGAGACACTTAGATTTAATATACAGACAAGTATATCATAGATTTGAAAAAAAGCACAATAGAAATGTTGACAAAATATTTAAAGTGTAAAATTTAAACAATGATTGTTGACAATTTTGATATATTGTTTTATAATTTGAATGAAGCGAGGGAGTTTCAAATCCTAAGGCTTCTTTTTTATTATTTTGGTTTCAAACCCCTGTGCGGGGTTGTGAAATATGTATTTTGCTTCGCTGCGTTAATGCAGCAAATATACGAGGATTGGAGAGAGAAAAATGTACAAGTATGTGTTAAAAAGACTGCTTATGCTGATTCCGGTTATTATCGGCGTGACGTTCATTGTGTTTTTCATTCTGAACCTGTCACCGGGCGACCCGGCGGCAATCATCCTGGGTGACCAGGCATCAGCCGAGGCGCTGGCCATGAAGAGGGAGGAGCTGGGACTCAACGACCCTCTGCTGGTCCGTTACGGACATTATATGATTAACATGCTTCACGGCGACCTGGGCACATCCTATAAAAATAACCTGAGCGTATGGTCACAGGTTATGGAGCGGTTTCCTAACACAGCGGTGCTGGCAGTGGCAGGTATTCTGGTGGCCATTCTGATAGGAATTCCAACGGGAATTATTTCCGCCAAGAAACAGTATTCCATGATGGATAATACAGCCATGCTGCTCTCACTGATTGGCGTGGCCATGCCTAACTTCTGGTTCGGCCTGCTGATGGTTATTCTGTTTGCGCTGACCCTGGGCTGGCTGCCTTCACAGGGAATGGGGGAGGGATTCATACCTCTCATCAAGAGCCTGGTCCTTCCGGCGGTGACGCTGGGCACAGGGGCTGCTGCCATGATTACGCGTATGACACGATCATCCATGCTGGAGGTTATCCGTCAGGATTACATAGACACAGCCAGGGCAAAGGGTGTTTCCGATAAGAAAATCACCACCCGCCACATGCTTAAGAATGCCATGATTCCGATTATCACGGCAGTGGGCCTGCAGTTCGGCACCCTTTTAGGAGGCGCCATGCTGACAGAGACCGTATTTTCCTGGCCGGGCCTGGGACGTCTCATGGTGGATTCCATCAAGTCAAAAGATATTCCCATGGTATTGGGGTCTGTTATCTTTCTGGCAATCATGTTTACCGTGGTCAACCTGGCGGTAGACATCATATACGCCTTTGTGGACCCGAGAATTAAATCACAATACAAGAGAAAGTAGGTGCAGTTCATGGGAAAGAAACATCTGATTGCCGCGGAAGCGGAAGGCGACCAGCGCTCCCTGTGGGGCGAGGCATGGCGCAGATTCAAAAAGAACCGGCTGGCCATGATTGGCATGTATTTTATCCTGGCACTGGTCATCATAGCAATAGCAACCATTATCATTGACGCGGTTACCGGCAAATCCATTTACCTGAATTACGTGGTAAAGCAGGATCTGAGGGGACGTCTGCAGGGACCAAGCCTGGCTCACCCCTTTGGGCTGGATGAGTTCGGCAGGGACATGCTGCTGCGTATGCTGTGGGCGGTCCGTTACTCCCTGTTTATGGGAACCGTGGCCATCGTTATTTCATGCATCTTCGGCGGCCTCCTGGGAGCCTTCGCCGGATATTACGGCAAGACCGCTGACAATATTATCATGAGAATCATGGATATTCTTCTGGCGATCCCGTCCATGCTTCTGGCTATCGCCATTGTGGCGGCCCAATGTGCTGATTGCCATTGCCATCTCCTATGTGCCCACCTTTGCCAGAACGGTCCGGGCATCGGTGCTTACGGTGAAGGACCAGGAGTTTATTGAAGCGGCCCGCTCCATTGGGTGCAGCGACTGGCGCATCATCATCAAGTACGTGATTCCCAATTCCATGGCGCCCATTATCGTGCAGGTGACCCTGGGAATCGCAGGAGCCATCCTTTCCATCGCAGGACTTTCCTTCCTGGGCCTCGGCATCCAGCCGCCCACCCCTGAGTGGGGCGCAATGCTGTCCAATGCCCGAAGCTATATCCGCGACGCATGGCATGTCACCATCATCCCGGGCATGGGAATCATGCTCACCATCCTGGCCCTTAACCTGGTGGGAGACGGACTGAGAGATGCCCTTGACCCGCGTTTGAAGAGCTGACGGATGAACACTAAGAAAGGACGAGTATGACATGGCAGATAAACCATTATTGGAAGTAAAAGATCTGGTCATCCACTATGAAACGGATGACGGAGTGGTAAAGGCGCTAAACGGCGTCAATATACATATCGGCGTGGGAGAAACCCTTGGACTGGTGGGAGAGACCGGTGCGGGAAAGACCACGCTGGCAAAAGGAATTATGAGGCTGATTCCCAATCCTCCGGGCAAGATTCTGGGCGGAGAGGTGATTTTTGAGGGACAGGACCTGCTGAAGCTTTCCACCAATGGAATGGAGGCCATTCGCGGCAGGGACATTTCCATGATATTCCAGGACCCTATGACCTCCCTGAACCCGGTGCTCACGGTAGGCGAGCAGATCATGGAGGTAATTGAGAACCACAACACCAGCCTGTCCAGGCAGGAGGCCAGAAAATGGGCTGAAAACATGCTGGAAAGGGTGGGAATCCCGGCAGAGCGTTTTGGAGAGTATCCCCACCAGTTTTCAGGCGGTATGAAGCAGAGGGTGGTCATTGCAATCGCCCTGGCCTGCAACCCCAAGCTGCTCATCGCGGATGAGCCCACCACGGCTCTGGACGTTACCATACAGGCCCAGGTGCTGGAAATGATATACAAGCTTAAATCTGAAAATAACACATCCATGATCCTCATTACCCACGACCTGGGAGTGGTTGCCCAGAACTGTGATTACGTGGCAATCATCTATGCGGGGGAAGTGGTGGAATACGGAACCCTGCGGGAAATATACAAGGACACGAAACACCCGTACACGGAGGGACTCTTTGGTTCCATTCCCAGCCTGACAAGCGATGTGAAGCGGCTTCAGGCCATTGACGGCATGATGCCCGACCCCACCAAGCTGCCTGAGGGCTGCGTTTTCTGCGAGAGATGCAAGTATGCGGTTCCTGAATGTTCCAAGAACCATCCGGGGATGGTGACTGTAGGCGGAACCCACCAGGTCCGCTGCATCCGCTACCGCTAAGAAAAGGAGATTGACATATGCAGGAACAGAAAACAGAGATATTACGTGTGGAACATCTGAAAAAATATTTTACAACCCCCAAGGGCACGCTCCACGCGGTGGACGATGTAAACTTTTCCATCCGTACCGGGGAGACACTGGGAGTGGTGGGGGAGTCCGGATGCGGAAAATCCACCATGGGAAGGGCTATTCTGAGGCTTCACGAACCCACAAGCGGCAAGGTTTATTTTGAGGGCAAGGATATCCTGGGCTACAACAAGAAGCAGCTCAAGGATTTGAGGAAGGATATGCAGATTATATTCCAGGACCCCTTTGCCTCCCTGAATCCCAGGATGACGGTCAGCGAGGCAATCATCGAACCGCTGCTGGTGCAGGGGATTTACAAGCCCAATGAAAAGGCCGCCATCACCCAGCAGGTGGAGAAGATCATGAACCTGGTGGGACTGGCCAAGCGTCTGGTAAACACATATCCCCATGAGCTGGACGGCGGCAGGCGCCAGAGAATCGGAATCGCCAGGGCGCTGGCGGTCAATCCCAAGTTCATTGTATGCGACGAGCCTGTATCGGCCCTGGACGTATCCATCCAGGCCCAGATCCTTAACCTGATGCAGGATCTGCAGGAGGAGCTGAACCTTACCTACATGTTTATTACACACGATTTGTCGGTGGTAAGGCACTTTTCCAATGACATCGTGGTCATGTACCTGGGACAGATGGTAGAGTCAGCACCTGCCAAGGCACTGTTTAAGAATCCCATGCATCCGTACACAAAGGCGCTGCTGTCAGCCATACCGGTTCCCGATCCGGACTTTAAGATGGAGCGCATTCCGCTAAAGGGCGAGCTCACATCGCCTATTAACCCGGAGCCGGGATGCAGGTTCGCAAAGCGCTGTCCTTATGCAACGGAAGGCTGCACCAGCAATGAAATGACCTTAAAGGAAATGGAGCCGGGGCACTTTGTAAGCTGCCGTATGGTTCAGGAGCAGGGTTAAATTCCGGAGAAATCCAGGGCAGAAGCCTGTGGTCCGGTATTTATAGAGAGCAATATTGACAGAGAGAAATGTAAGAAAGAGAGGAGCTAGTATGAGAAAAACATGGAAGAAAGTCATTGCATTATCCTTAGTGGCAGCAATGGCAGTAAGTGCAGCCGGCTGTTCCAAGTCCGGACAGACCTCCACGGAAGGCGGCAGCGCTCAGACAGAGGCGGATTCCAAGGGAGCAGAGGCAGGAGGAAGCGCCGGCGGTTCAGGGGAGTACAAGGATACGCTGGTATGGGCGCAGGGAGCGGATGTTACATCCTTAGACCCCCATCAGGGCAAGGAGACACCGGCTGTAGAGGTTACGGACCAGATCTTCGACACGCTGACTGTTGTTGACGCTGCGACCGGAGAGCTGCAGCCCCAGATTGCAGAGAGCTGGGATCAGAATTCCGATACATCCTACACATTCCACATCCGCCAGGGCGTGAAATTCCACGACGGTTCTGAGGTGAAGGCAGAGGATGTAAAGTTCTCCCTGGACAGGGCCATTAATTCCGCCGCGGTTTCCTATATTGTTGACTTTATCGACAAGGTGGACGTGGTAGACGATTATACAGTTAATGTAGAGCTGAAGGCGCCTTATGCACCGGCTCTGAGAAACCTTTCCGTACCATTTGCAGCCATTGTTCCAAAGGCAGTGGTGGAAGCGGACGAGGAAGCCTTCAAGCTTCATCCAATCGGTACCGGCCCATATAAGTTTGTAGAGTGGAAGCAGGGCGATTCCGTTACCCTGGAGCGCTTTGACGATTACTATGCAGGACCGGCAGAGACACAGAAGCTGGTTATGAAGGTTATCCCTGAGGCATCCCAGAGAACCATCGCCCTGGAGACAGGAGAAGTGGACCTGGCTTACGACCTGCTTCCAAACGACCTGGAGAAGGTAAGGAGCAATTCCGACCTCCAGCTGTTTGAGGCTCCGTCCCTGACCTGCTACTACATTTCCATGAACATGAACAAGGCGCCATATGATGACCAGAAGGTAAGAGATGCCGTTAACTATGCCATTGACCGCCAGCTGATTATCGACACCATTGCCAGCGGCTCCGGAGAGCCGGCTGACGCCATCATTGCACCGGCCGTATTCGGATACTTCAGCCCGGGCGCTTATGAGTATGACCCTGAGAAGGCAAAATCCCTTCTGGCCGAGGCCGGATATCCAAATGGATTCGAGACCAGCATCTGGGTAAATGACAACCAGACACGTGTAGAGGTATGCCAGGCTGTACAGGCCATGCTTCAGGATGTGGGAATCACCTGCAACATCGAGGTAATGGAATTCGGCAGCTTTATTTCCAGGACTTCCGCAGGGGAGCATGACATGGGATACTTTGGCTGGGTGACCTCCACCACAGACGCAGATTACACCTACTATTCACTGGAACACTCCTCACAGCAGGGAGCAGCCGGAAACCGCAGCTTCATCGCAGATCCTGAGGTAGACAAGCTCATTGAGACAGGAAGGACCAGCGCAGACGAGTCCGTGAGACTGAAAGCATATGAGGATCTGGCTGTGAAGTTAAAAGAAGTGAACAACAACGCACCTATCTACTACAGCACCATCACCGCAGGCGCCAATGCCAAGGTGGAAGGTTTCGTGATGGATCCAATCGGCTACCACAAGCTGGAGCATGTAAAGGTTGCAAAATAAGAGAAGTAAAAGGAGAGATGCATCATGAGATTATCAAAGATTACATGGCCAACAGCGGAACGGTATTTTAAGGAAAATGACATGGTCATTCTTCCAATCGGCAGTACGGAGTGCCATGGACGCCATATGCCGCTGGGAACCGACACCCTGATACCTGACAAAATCCTGGATCTGATTGAGGAGAAGAATGACAACATCCTCATCGCGCCCATGATTCCCTACGGAGCATGCCAGTCACTGGCTGATTATCCGGGAACCATCAACATTGATTCCGACGTACTGTACCAGTATGTATACCAGATTGTGGACGGGCTGTACAAGCACGGCGCGCGGAAAATTCTGGTGCTCAACGGACACGGAGGGAATATCAAGACCATCGAGCGCATCGGCCTGGAATTTGACAAGAAGGGCGCCATGGTCGTGATGCTGAACTGGTGGCTGATGGCCTGGGATATGAAGCCTGAGTGGAAGGGCGGACACGGCGGCGGCGAGGGGACAGCTGGCAA
>OGIT01000354.1_pt1 | contig 23292 bp, 18 predicted proteins | sample 1571881 | NCBI WGS metagenome assembly OGIT01 (sample SAMEA2582101, study PRJEB24529) | metagenome | biome: Human gut stool | place: China | collected 2011 | reverse complement strand
TCAGATTCATTAAGAAATGTCTCTTGAAGTGTCTTAAATTACGATACCATTATATCATGTACGTCCTAATTACAATCTGATCACCTTTATGCTTTACTGTCAATGTGAACATTATAGCATATCCAATGAAAAAAGGCCTTACTATTAGCTTAATTTTAGACTCTTTTCTCTGCTAAAAAAGTGAAATTATGTAAAAACTATATATGACGCAAAACCTTCCGGCTAATCCTGAAATCTTCTGCACAAATACAGAACCAATAATCTAAACTGTTTTTATTAGAATGATTTTCCGTATCACATTTTTATCCTGTATTGCTGTACTCAAGAATACTAAAAATAAAAGAAAAAATCAAGTAATTCAGCTCAATATATGATATAATAGCGCCTAGAATTAATAATACAATAAAATATTAGAGGAGCAAATGACGTATTATGAAATCAGTTTATTTTAGTAACTTAATCGAGGACTTATACAAAAAGAGAATAATCATCGGTATTTTTGTTTTAGTTTGTACTATGCTCTTTGCTATCCTGGGATATAGAAAAGCTGTCCCTCAGCTAAGTTTTAATAAACAGCAATTAGATGAGGTAGACAAATACAATGAACGTTTGTCTGAATACGATGCGATGATTGCAGATATAGAAGGTAGCCTTTCTCTGACCAACCAGCAGATTGATTCGCTGCAGACATATATAGATAATTCAATTTATATGAGAATTGATTCTCAAAACATCCAGACAGCTTCTGTACAATATGGTATTCACGCAGAAGGCGCGGTAGATAATATACTAAGTGCTTTAACTATGTATGTGAATGAAGGTGGATTAAAAGATGCACTAACAGAAGAATATGCCAATTTGGATACAGAATACTGGAAAGATATTATAACCTGTTCTACAAACGGTAATGTCTTAAACATAACAGTAATCCATTATGATGTCGATGATGTAAAAAAGATTCTTGATATCATTAAAACAAGACTGCAAAACCAGGTTGCTACGATAGCCTCTGTTCAAGGCAATTTTTCCCTGTCTGAAATAGACAGTTCATACTATATCAAATCAGATATTAGTGTAGCCAATACACAGAATGGCACCCGAAACAACCTTAAAAATTATATAACAAACCGTTCAGACTTAAATAACAAATTAATATCTCAAAAAAACGCAAAAAACTCCTATATAGAAAAAAGTAAGCCCGAAACACTTCCCGATACTTCGTTAAATATAACTGCCAATACAATAAAATATGCATTATCTGGATTTTTCTTCGGTATCGTCCTTCCCTGTATATGCTTTATGCTCCAATATATACTAGGAAACCGCATACGATCTGCCAAAGATTTAGAAAGTTATAATATTCCTGTATTGAATATTGGTTTGGGGCCGGATACCTATACCCATTCTCTTGACAGAAGCCTGATTGATATAAAGCTGCTTCTTCAGCAACATCAATTATCTTCTCTTTACTTAAACGCGCTCTCTGAACAGCCAAGAGTCCAAAAGGCAGTCAACGATTATAAGACACTAACTGAACAAGCAGGCATCCCTACTACGGAAGGTTATAATACATTCGAGGATGCTGATGAACTGCAGCAAATGATATCCATAAAGAATTGTATCCTATTCATCAAGACTGGAAAAGATACGTATCCACAGTTAGAGCGGCAACTCAATCTATGCCGTAGTTTCAAAATAGATATATTGGGGTGTATTATCATTTAATGATACATTCTATTTGGAGATTAATTATGCATACAATTAGAAACAATTATCAAAATTATATCAGTGACTTTCATACTGGGGAAATCCTCTTCTTTACAGGTTATATATTATACCTTGGAAGGGGGGTCTGGGCAACTACCACGTTTCCTCTCCCTGGTATCATCAGCAAATTGTGCCTTTTACTTCCAATTGTTTTTATTGGCCTAAAAATTATACTGTATGACGGTTATACAATCAAACCGCTTTTATTCATAATCGTAATGACACTAAGTTCATTATGCGTGCTTTACTATACTGGATACCTTAATATCTTTTTCTGGATTCTTCCTATCATAGGAAGCAGGCACATTTCTTTTAAGAAAATCTTAAAAGTTTATTTGCTTATAGTGAGTGCAGTTGTATTCCTAGCTTTTGCATCATCCCTTTTAGGTGTCATTGAAAACTACAAATACATTGCGGAAGATCGCGGTATACGACAGTCTTTTGGCATCGTCTATACAACAGATTTTGCCTCCCACATTTTCTTTATTACATTAACTGCGTACTACCTGGGGGCTGAACATCTGAATTTTTACCATCATTTATTGGCTATTATAACGGCTTATTTAGTCTATCATTTTTGCAATGCCCGTTTAGATTCCATATCCATCTTACTTACAGTCATGTTATTTGTAAGTGGACCGGCTGTAATTCATTCACAACATATGCCCAGAAATCTCAAAAAAACCTGGATATGTTTTTGGAAAACAATAGGCCCAGTTTTTATGCCTATTCTGGCAGCAGCCTCATTTGTACTTACTATATTATACACAGAAAGTATCTCTATACTAGCAGTAATCAACCAACTGCTTTCTAATCGATTAAGGCTTGGACAGTCTGGCATAGTAACTCATGGAATCCGCCCATTTGGCCAGGCAATTGATATGATTGGAGCCGGAGGAGGGCTTATCTGGTCACAAGAATACAATTTCGTAGACTGCTCTTATATCCATATTCTTTTGAGATATGGCATTATAACTATATTTATAGTTCTGGTTACCTATGTTATCTGTTGTATCAAAAACAGGCACGACCTGTACTTTTTATATGCAGTGGCCTTAATCGCCTTAAATTGTGTTATTGCACATCATCTGCTTGAACTTGAATATAATCCCTTTGCCCTAGCTCTTTTTAGTAGCTGCGCTCGATTATCTCCTAAACACTTGGATTGTTGCAGCAGATGTATTTCGCCAAAGGAATGTTATGGTTATCGTCAATAAATCATACGGTACTATTCGAAAAAATATGAAAACACATCCAAAAAGTCAAGGAAAGGCTCCAATATAGGCTTCTTTCCCTGACTTCTATTTTTATCAAGAGCTCCTCTCCACATCAATTATCCTATTTTCATTGTATAGAATCATTTATTCATAAAATTTTTCCTAAAATATAGATAATACATACCCACACAAAGCATTGTACCAATGGATATAATAATTCCCACATTAAAATATGGAACGTGATAGTGTATTTCAATATAATTTTTTCCGGTATCAACCGGTACAAGCATCAAAGTATTAGCTCCCTTTTCTAAATCGACCTTTTCTCCATTTACACTGGCATGCCAGCCTTTTTCCATTGGAATTGTTAACATTGTAAAGCCAGCCTTTGGCGATACAATTTCAGCGTCAACATATCCCTCTTCTATTGTATTAATCTTCAAGGAATTGGACTTTATGTTTTCTATCACATTATAAAAAAGTTCTAAATCCAACTGATAAAATTGAGGATGAATCTGCGTTGATAATCCATGAAACTTTTCAAACCTTACTGTGTGATTTCCCGGATTCTGACCAACACTAAATACTTTATAAGTCAGCCATCCTTCATAATCGCAGCGGTACTCATTATCAATAAATACCTTCAAATTCTGTATTTCTGAATCTGCATATCCGTAAAGGATGTGCCCAGGCTCCAAATTAATTTCATATGAAATTTCGTCTGATGTATGAGATATCATACGATATGGTGCAGGCTTAAATATTTCCATCTTTTCTCCCAGTATATTTGAATATATTTCATTCTGAAACTGAAAATGATTAGATTCAGATATCATCTTCCTGCTGTTTTCCGATGCCCAGAATCCCATAGGAAGCACATAAGGATTTTCGTATATACTTTTCCCATTTTTTTCTACGTCTGATATCTGCACCAGCCCTGGATAATCATTGTCAGCAAACACATATTTGATTCCTAATAAACTATCAGATGGCAGAATTGGTTCCTGATATAAACTTACAGTGTCATTCTTGCCATACCCCAATAATTCACTAAACTTTCTGAGTTCCTCATTAAAAGCTGAGCTATAATGGGAAAATCCATTATAATTAAAGCTCATATTCTCCAAAAAAAATGCTGAGCTTTTGTTCTTATCAAATCCCCTGTTTAATGTTTGCTCTATTCTGTAAAAAGGAAATTCATCTGTACACTTCACTATATCTAACAATTGCCTCTGAGCTGTAACATAATCCTGAAATTTCGTATAATCTCCCCAGTTATATGCCCTACATAGCGCAACCCCGTTCATACATAATTCACTCAAGGTAAATATTAATATCGCTATAAATCCCACTTTACGTTTTACATGCTTAGGATGCAACAACCAAGGAGAAAACAATGATACTATTGCCATAGAAAAAATAGTCATATAGAGCATTTGTTTTTTAAAGGGCGAAATAAAGTCTAGTATTATCCACAGAACGGAGTATACTGTCCAGATTGAGAGCAAAATACGTTTCGATGCATTTGAATTCACCTCAGCCAAACCAATTGTTGCCAAATAAATAAAAAGCCATGTCTGCAAATACGAAAAGCGATACATATCACTATATGCACAGCGGAAGCCATTCCAAATATTCTCTAATGGTTTAATAAGAAGAGAAGCTCCCATAATTCCGACAAAAAGCAAAGACAGTGTAAAATCGCGTCTAGACTTTTTATACATAGAAACCAAGGAATATGTGAACCATGCCAAAACAAATGTCCCACAAAAAAGGCTAAGTGACCGGCTACCTGCATCATTTCCAATTACAAGCCCACGAATCATATTGACTGGAGTTCCATTAATATGCAATGAAAAAATATTTCCCCCAGTGGATCCCCCTTTCCCTTGAATAAGGGCATAAACATTTGGGAAAAACAATAGAGCACTTAAAAGAACACCAAGAATCATATCACCACAGAAATGAATGCATTCAATACAATATTCTTTCCATTGCTTTTTTCCCTGTTTGAGTAACTCATATCCAAAATAGAAAACTGCAAATAGACAGTCCATATAGGCTGTGTACCAATTGAATAAAATCGTGGCAAATACTGTGGCGGTAAGTGCTCCTCCTTTTTTCTGTTTAACCAGCCTCCATACCCCATACATCATGAGCGGGAGCATATAGACCCCATCCATCCACATTATATTTTCCACTTGCAATACGCAATAGTAAGAGGCAGCAAAACATATGGATAGTAAAAATACTAATTCCTTTTTTAACTGCGGAAAACGTCTCCTTAGAAAGAATGTCTGGGTGAGGCCGCACATCCCCAGCTTTAATGCTGATACAACAAAAATAAATATTTGGAGATTTTCCTGTGAAAAAAGAGGCAATAAAATATTAAATGGCGAAGACAAATAATATGCGAAAAGAGCAACCGAGCTTCCCCCCAGCCCTTTCGTGAAGGTATATCCTAACCCTGCTTCGCCATCCATCACATGTTTTAAGTAAGAAAATAATTCCACATACTGATATCCCAAATCATCCTTCATATTACTAATTGGCCCAAATGGATATATATGACTACTCCACCATATTAAACTAAATATCAGTATTGGCGCTCCAAATGACAGCAGATATAAGGATACACTTTTTATTTTTCTCATAATGTTTTAATTTACTACTCCTATAAAATTAATATTGAACTTATAACTAATGTATATATTATATCATAGACCACGAAAAAACTCTTTCCTATTTCTTTAGTTCAAGACTTTTTATATAATATATCTACTAAAATCAAGGAGGACTCTATATGAATTTTTATTATGAACATCAATCAAAACTTACTGAGCAATTCCTTTCTACAATTTCAACGGAACGTAACCTATCTCCAAAAACAGTATGTGCATATCGCTATGATTTAACACATCTGAATAAATGGATTCAGTCTCAAAAAATGCTGGTATTCAATGCTAATACCCTTCTGGAATACTTCTACTTCCTCCAAAATATTGTAAGACTGAAGCCCCGCTCCATTTATAGAAAACATGTAGCCATCCGCCAGTTTTGCGATTTTCTTATTCGCGAAGAACATGCCAAAGAAATTTTCTTTCGTTTTTCTACAAGGCATTTCCAGCTTCCCGTCAATCTCCCCCGCACCCTTACGAAACAAGAAATCACATATCTTATTCAATCTACAGAGCAGGAATATATCTCCCTAACCTCCCCCTACCGCCAATTAATTTGTCTGCGAGATATGAGCATTATTGAATTGTTGTTTTGCCTTGGTCTTCGCATAAGCGAGATTTCCAATCTTTTATTAGAAGACTTTGATTCTGTCTCCCAGAGTATTCTGATTCGTGGAAAACGAAATAAGGAGCGACTTCTTTTTATTTCTGCTCCCACTGTTCAAAGAAAGCTTTTGGCTTGGCTCTCCGTTCGAGTTAATTTAAATCCATCTACTAACCATATATTTATTAACAGATATGGAAAGCAGCTATCCATATATGGTATTGAAAATATTTTCAGCAAATACAAATATATATCCCATATCAATCCTAAAGCTACCCCTCACTATTTACGACATACATTCGCGTGTCATCTTCTCAATAATGGAGCTAATCTAAGAGATTTACAGGAATTGCTTGGACATTCCAGCATTGCTACCACACAGATATATACAGAGGTAAGTATAGAGCGGAAAAGAGAGGTCTTAATAAAATACAATGAAAGAAACTTTTTAATGAATTAATATAAGTACAAAAAATGTAATGGGACACCTACCAGCACTTTTTGCTGGCAGGTGTCCCTTTTTTCATGGTCAAAATAATAGCAATTATTTTGACCTTTTGGTGATAAAAGAATACTGGTAGAGAATCTTTTTATATCGAGTTTGTCAATGCTCGAAATATAGAGGTCCTAAGAACTTGAATTTGCTAAAAAATTAGGCTGTAGTAAAAGACGAACTTATGAAAAAAACAAACTGAAGAATAGAAGTTATAAAAAATAGGGTTGTTGAAAGCTCGAGCTATTAGTAGCATATTATTATTTGTTTTCGTGATTTAATTAATATAAAGGAGATTGTTTTATAATGATTCACTTTAATGTTCCTCCTTTCATCGGTGCAGAATTTGAGTTCATGAAAGAAGCGGTAGAAAGCCATAAAATTTGTGGCGACGGACCATTTACAAAAAAATGTAATGCCTGGATAGAAAACCAATTTAACGCACAAAAGGTTCTTCTTACAACCAGTGGGACTTCCGCATTAGAAATGGCGGCGTTACTTTGCGATTTAAAACCAAACGATGAGGTAATCCTACCAAGTTTTACCTTTTCTTCAACTGCAACAGCTTTTGTATTAGCAAAGGCAACACCTGTATTTGTTGATATTCGTCCAGATACTATGAATATTGATGAAAAAAAGATAGAAGATGCTATTACAAAACAGACTAAAGTCATTTGTGTTGTTCATTATGCTGGAGTTGCATGCGAAATGGATACCATAATGGATATTGCGAGAAGACATAATCTTTTGGTAGTTGAAGATGCTGCCCAAGGGATGATGAGTACATATAAGGGGAAAGCACTTGGTACAATTGGGGATTTTGGGTGCTATTCATTTCATGAGACTAAAAACTATTCCATGGGGGAGGGTGGAGCACTTGTAATTAACAGTTCCTACTATAATGATAAAGCGGAGATTATTCGAGAAAAAGGAACAAATAGATCCCAGTTTTTTAGAGGACAAGTCGCTAAATATAATTGGGTAGACTACGGTAGTAGTTATTTACCCAGTGACTTAAATGCAGCATACCTTTGGGCACAGTTACAAGTTGCTGAAGAAATTAATCAAAATCGGCTTACAACATGGAACACTTACAACGAGACATTTACATCATTATCCAAGTCTGGAATTATTGAGATTCCTACAATCCCAGACAACTGTGTTCATAATGCACATATGTACTATATTAAGTGTAAAAACCTTGAAACCCGACAGGCTTTTATTAAATTCATGAGAAATAATGATATATTGTGTGTGTTTCATTATGTGCCACTACATAACGCACCTGCAGGCTTGAAATTTGGCAGGTTTGTTGGTTTGGATGAGCATACCACATCTGACAGTGACCGTTTGGTTCGTCTGCCTATGTACTATGATATTAAAGAAAATGATTTGAGACGAGTTATTGAGAAAACTTTAGAATTTTTTACTTCTTAATCATCACAGAAGGTGGTACATCCATATAATTGTCTGCATACGATTGGGAGATAAAATTATGTTTCGAGTAGCGGTAGTCATTGGAAAAATGGATTCTGGTGGGAAAAAAAATCTTGTAATGGAATACTACCGGCACATTGATAAAACAAAGGTGCAATTTGATTTTATATGTGATTCGGATTCTCAGGCAATTCCAGAAGAGGAAATTAAAAGCTTAGGTGGACGAGTGTATCAAATCACACCGTACCAAAATATTATTGGAAATATGTATGATATCTATAAGCTATGTAAGACAAATCATTATGTTGTCATGCATGCTTACAACAGTACTATGAATATTTTTCCCATGTTAGTGGGTAAGATTTCTGGAGTTCCAGTAAGAATAAGTGAAAGTTTATCCATGGCTCATGATGGTGATTGGAAAACTGTTCTTAAAAAAATTCTTCGCATTACGTCCAAGTGGTTTGCTAATTACTATATGTCATGTGGTCATGATTGTGGCCGCTGGCAGTTTGGTGATAAGCTATATAATACAGGGCAGGTTGATGTATTTAAGACTGTAATTGATACAGAATTTAATTCATTCAACAAAAATGTTAGAGAAAAGATTCGAAGGGAATTTGGCTGGGAGAACAAAATTGTGATTGGGCATATTGGGCGTTTTACCCCACAAAAAAATACTGTGCATTTAATTGAAATCTTTGCGGCTATAGCAAAAAAAGAACCTATGGCTATCATGTGTTTAATTGGTGATGGGGAACTTAGAAGTAAAGTAATTGCAAAAATCAGGGAGCTTGGTCTTGAAGAACGTATTAATTATCTGGGCAGGCGAGAGGATATACAGCAATTTTATAATGCTATGGATGTGTTTCTATTGCCTTCCCTATATGAGGGATTACCGGTTGTAGGTCTCGAGGCTGAGTGCAGTGGTCTTCCAATGTTTTTCTCAACAGAGGTGACTCCTGAGGCAAATGCATGTGAACTAGGACATTTTATTAGCCTTGATGCAACTGAAGATGAATGGGCAGACGAAATATTAAAGGCGGTAAAGCATAATATGCCTATTCGTAGAAGTTATGCAAAAGAAGTTTCTGAGGCTGGGTTTGATTCTGTTTCTGAAGCATTGAGGATTCAAGAGTATTATATAAAAGCTATTAGAAAGCAAAGGATAGGAAATAATGATTAGTGTAGTAGTACCTGTCTATAATGTAGAAAGATATATTCACACATGTATAAAGAGCATTCTTAATCAAACATACAGAGATTTTGAATTGATTTTGGTAGATGATGGTTCGCCGGATGCATGTCCTTTTATATGTAATCAATATGCTGAGAACTATAGTAATGTAGTTGTAATTCATAAAGAAAATGGTGGTCTCTCAGATGCGAGAAATGCTGGAACAGACGTTGCAAAAGGCGAGTATATTACCTATGTTGATAGTGATGACTATGTTGGCGAAACATATCTTGAAGTTTTATGGGGATTAATCAATAAATACCAGGCAAATATTGCAGTGACTGGGATTAGAACTTTTTATGAGGGAGAGAATATTACTTTCATTTATGATTCTGACAATGAATATTGTTTAACGGGAACGGAAGCGTTAGAACATATGCTATACCAGAATATGTTAGATACCAGTGCATGTGCAATGCTTTTGCCTACTAAAATTGCCAAACAACATCCATTTCCGTATGGAAGATATCATGAGGATGAATTTACAACATATAAATATTATATGTCGGTGGACAAGGTTGCTGTAACAACAAGGTTACAATACTTTTATTTACAACGAAAAAATAGCATCATGCATACTTTTGGGCAGGCGAGTTTAGATGAGTTAGATGCGGCAGATAATCTGGTTAATATTTGTAAGACATACTATCCAAGTATTGTGTCTGCTGCAATATCAAAAAAATTTAGTGACTATTGTCAGGTCCTGTTAAGCATAAACAATCTGCGGAAGCATAATCCTCAAATATATGGTCGAATTATAGAATTTCTTAATATTGCAAAAAAAGATATAATTACAGATTCTAAGTCTAGGAGAAAAAATCGTATTGCCGCTTTTTTATTGTTTATAAATCCGGAAGTACTAATTTTTATAAATAGATTTTATAATAATAAGTTATGAATATCTTATATACTTTTTAATTACTATGAGGAAATATACATGAAGAAATTAATTATATGTGATACTCATTATCAATTTATAACGGCAATACAAATGAGATTAACTATCTTTAATAATGATATTGTTGATATTTGGATATCTGATCATTCATTGGGTGCCAAAAAAATAGCAGAAAATACTGATAAACTTAAAATTTTTAATAGTGTACAATTTATAAATACTAAGAAGAAATCATATTCACAAAATTCTGTAAATAATATCTTTGATATAATAAAAAATAATTTTGGCCATATAATTTTGAAAGAAATTCCTTTTTATGATGAAGTCGTTTTTTACGGTTTAGATTTGTTGATTATTAGCATTGCTGACTTCTATAACTCTAAAAATCATGAAACAACCTGGTCCCGATTTGAAGAAGGGATTTTTTCATATGATACAGATTTTTCCTACGGTAAACGCGTGCAACTCAGTAATAAAATCAGAAGAATTACTGGACGTCCTATTGTTGATAATCTTATTAAAAATTATTACTGCTTTTATCCCGAATTAAAAGAATTACATTTAGAGTGGAACTTAATTCAAATACCCAGTATATATACAACAAGAGAGGTATTGTGTAAGCTTTTAAAAAGTATATATCAATGCACTGAAATGAATATATTGCAGAAATATATTTTTTTTGCTTCATCTTCAGATATTGATGGAACTCCCTATGGCGAAACAGACCTGGTTTTAAAAATAGCTGATAAAATTGGTTATGAGAATATTCTAATAAAAATGCATCCTAGGGATTCAAGGAATGTATATGAAAAATCAGGAATATCAGTGATGAAAGAATCCTCTATTCCTTGGGAGGTTATATATCTAGTTAGTGATTTTTCAGATAAGATTATGTTAACAGTGAATTCGGGTGCTTTTATTAGTATTAGTGCACTAGATAATGCTTCACTTAAAGGAATATTTCTATTCAATATAGTTGAAACTAACGACCATGTGTTTAAGGAGAGAGCTAAAAACATTGAAAATATGGTTCATAAGCTACAGAAAATAGGACTATGTGGTTGCATTGAAATTGCACAATCAAAGGAGAAAATGTCTTGAATTATCAAATCAAGCGTAATTTATCATCAATCAATATACTTACTATTATATTGATAATAAACTTGGTATCACATATTTTTCAAAATTTATTCAGTTTTGGAAATACCTATTGGTTTAGCTATTGTTGTTGGCTTTTGTTAATTGTGTACCAGCTTTTTATAGGTATTAGAAGCAATAGAAATGAGAATATATCGTTTTTCCTTGTGGCAATAGGATCTATGATAGGCGGAATCATAGGTGTAATAAGCGGCTATTTGGAACCGGAAGATTATTTTAAAGTTGGTTTCTATTTAATTGCTGTTATATCATCCAAAGTAGTTCATACAAATTTTTCGTTATATATAAAAAATATTAAGGTATTGATGTTGGTAATTTGGTCAATAGCCATTACCGCTTTGCTATATTTATTATTTGTCCAAGGGAATCTTATAGTTCCTTCATTACAAGGAGACGAATATGCACAGTGGGGATTATATTCTTTTTTTAGACAAAGAAATATATATGCAGGTTTTAATCTTTTTGCAATTATGTCAACACTGTTTTTGTATAGACTAAGTAAACGAAAGATATACTTGATAAGTATTGTTGCGTTTTTCTCGATTATAGTGTGTACTGGATCAAGGGCAGCTCTTTTTTCTGTTCTATTGTTTTTGGCTACATATATTTTTTTACGAACTAAAAATAAATGGCTGTTGGTATCAGTTGCTGTAATTGCTTTAGTATTTATAATATCGCAGTTTGAGCTGCTGAATTTTTTACAAATGAAATTTTATCATAGTACAAGTAGTGGTGTAGACTCTGGAATGATACGTATTATGATGTGGAAGGCCGGATTAGAAAAATTGTGGGGTAACTTTACACTTATTACTGGATACGGAGTAGGGGCTTCATCTATCTTTTTGAGAAAGTCAGGTTTTACAGTTGAGAGTTTTCATAATGTATACATGGAATTTTTTTTTGAAGGTGGAATTATTCAGCTAATGTTTATTTTTATTAGTTTAAAAGATTCTTTGAAATATATATTTAAATCTAAAGAGAAGTTATATAAGGAGACTTGGGGAGCTATAGTTATTGCTTATATTTTTTATAATATGTTCGAATCAGGGAGTGCTATATATATGTCAAACTACCTCTCTGTTTTAGCTACTATTATGATTATAATAATACCACGCTATATGTATCAAACGGAAAGTCAATATCAAAATCAAAGGAATGAAATTCGTGAAAAAAAGAATAAAACAGTTGTTAAAAATTTTAGACTCAAATGTATTTAATGGATATTTAAGAAAAATATATGAAAAGTTAAAAGAAAATCAAAAAAAACAGTTTTTTCATGGGAAGAAATCTGTAGTTATTGAACAATCAGTTCCGGATTTGGTTCTGATGCAGTATAACATTAATGAATATATGGAATATCAATTTTTTGATTTAGGAGTACGATATTTAGCTATAGCGAACTATTATAAGAAAAATAGAGTTGGCTATTATCTCTATAAGAAGATGCATACAAATGGTGGCAACTATGGGAATAACAATAAAACAGAAGAATATTATAAGCGTATGCAAAAAAAGAAGAAAACGGCAACCTATGGAAATATTAGAGAAGAACATTCAATTGAGCAATTTGAAAAATTAATACAATCATATGATGAAAAGGGATATGACAAAAGTTCAATTATTATGTGCGACCGAAATTTATTGAATATGAATGGCTCACATAGGTTGTCATTAGCTATTTATAGAAATCAAGAATTTATAAACGTGGATGTACACGATATACAGTTTAAGCGCAGATTTAATATTGATTGGTTCTGGAGAAATGATTTTACAAATAAAGAACTGGAACTTATTAAAGATACGACAAATCTCATTATACAACAGAGCCACAGAGCCATAGGTGAGTTTTACTGTATTCTATATCCTCCAGCGGAACCATATTTTGATGAAATAATCGCAGATATAAATCTTATGGATAAAGACAATATACGTGTCACAGGTTATAAAGATTATAAGGTTGTAACACAACAATTTGCGAATTATTTACAGGCAATCTATTCTTTCGATAGTATTTTAAAGAGAAATTTAGAGAGAAAAATTGATTATATATTAAGTACATCCAATATTGTTGATAATAAAGTACACTACCGAACTTTATCATTAGAAGTTAAAAATCCACTATATAGACTGAAATATGACAATGGAAAACCTGAATCATATGCAATTGTAAAATTAAAGGAAAATATTCGTACAAGATATAAAAATAGAAATCCCCAACTCAATATTCATAGAAAAGGTGATTATAATCATGATGTAATAATACATTCAACGGATAACTATCTGTCTAATAAGGCTTTTCGATTAATCGAGGTTGTTGATTATGACTTAACAGTCCTTTTTAATGCATTAAAGGAAATAAAGTATGCAGTTATAGAAAGTGGAATTGAAAAACTAAGTAATGAATTTCCGAAAAAGTTTTATCTTACAGAGGACATTGATATTCTAATTGACACCACCGATCTTGAAAAGGCAATTACTATAACATTGTTATTTTGTGAAAAACATTTTGTGGGTGAATGGTATTATATTGATGAAATTCGTTCAGAAAATGGAAAAAGAGTTAGAGTTTGGCTAAAAGATTGCATGATTGTAATGTTTGATTTTATGGATAAGATGACAGGATTGACTGAAGTCTTTTGTAAGAAGGCATTATCCAATGCCCAAAACAGTGCAATGGGGTATAAGTACCTTATGATAGAAAACGAATTGACTTTTAGAACAGCAAAATATATAGAAAACCCGGAAAAAAAGTGGCATTTAGATTTCTTGAAACAAAACAAGGACAAGATAAAACTGGTTGAGGAGGACTTTAAGGATTTTAATGCTGCGAAAAGACTGGAACTTGGTATTAATGAATAAGTAGCTGAGGGGATATGCTATGTTTAATATAGTTAAAAAAAAATATTTATTATTACCAATACCATTGAGAACATCGGTAATATACATGCTTTGTAGCGTCCTTCAAAAAGGGATATCTTTTTTAGTAGTTCCTATATATACCAGAATGGTTGCGACAGATCAGTATGGAATATATTCGTTATACCAATCGTGGGATTCAATTCTTTGTATATTTGCCACATTAAATATGTGGAATTACCTGTTTAGTAAGGGGATGATTAAATATGAAAAAGATAGGGAAAGGTTAACTTCTGCATTAATAGGGCTAAGCTTTTTATTGACGTCCATCCTTCTGTCATGTTATTTAATTATTAAAAAAATGTTTTTAAATTTTAGTGGATTATCGTATGGAATCATGGCATTAATGTTTTTAGAATTTTATTTCAGACCTTCATATGAGTTTTGGTGCTCAAAACAAAGATTTGATTATGACGTTGGTAAATATGCTGTATCAGCATTTATAATAGCAACTGTAACTCCGATTTTAACAATAGCTCTGATAAGTTTAAAAAAACATATAGGCATAACATCATTGGGAGACACCCTGGTTTTTGGGAAAATCATTGTTCCAGTTGGCATATATATGATGATACTTGTTAGAACGTTGATGAAAAACAGGAAACTGTATGATAAAGAAATATGGTTATATGCGTTAAAGTTTAGTTTACCTCTGATACCTCATTTCTTATCTGTTGTTATTCTGGCTCAATCAGATAGAATCATGATAGGAAACATGTGTGGAACTAGTAAAACCGCTATTTATAGTGTTGCGTATTCTGTTGCCTCAGTTATGTTAATAGTTAATACAGCTGTTATGGATTCGATAATTCCTTGGACATACAAAAAAATAAAACAGAATGATATGACTAAATTACCTACAGTGAGTTCTGTATCGCTCGGATTGGTGGCGATTATAAATATCTTTCTGACAATGTTTGCACCAGAAATAGTTAAAATTATGGCACCAAGTGAATACTTGGAAGCTATCTATATTATACCGCCTGTTGCAATTAGCAATGTCTTTATATTTATGTTTAATCTATTTGCTAATATAGAATACTATTACGAAGAGACTAAATTAGTTGCATGTTCTTCATACATGAGCGCAGTATTAAATATTGTGTTGAATTATATTTTTATTAAACGATATGGATTTATTGCTGCTGGTTATACAACGCTTGTTTGTTACATGGTTTATGCGTTTTGCCACTGTATGTTTATGAGGCATGTACAAAAAAAGCATAATGCACCTACAGAACTATATAATCTAAAACTATTGTGGGGAATAGGGCTTTTGGCAGTCTGTATTAGTATGTCAGTAATGATTCTATATAAACATTTTATAATGCGACTTTTACTGGCATTGATGATAGTAATGATTCTATTTTTCTCAAAGAAAAAATTGGTTAATATTTTTATGTTAGTTTGATATTAGACAAAGTATGAACACGGAGGTTTATATGAAAATTGTATCTTTTATTCCAATTAAACTAAATAATCAACGACTTCCAGGAAAAAACACAATGCTTCTTAACAATAGGCCAACTTGTGACTATATTTTTGAAACGGTTAGCAATGTGGATACAATTGATGAGAAATATGTATATTGTAGTGATGAAGCCATCAAGCCATATATTGCCCCTTATAAAGATAGGGGGCTTAAATTCCTAAGAAGAGACACATATCTTGATGGCTATCAGGTTAAGGGCCTTGAAATTATAGAATGTTTTGTAAAAGATGTTAATGCAGATATTTATGTTCTTACGCACGTAACTCAACCATTTACAAGGAGTGCATCTATTGAAAAAGCCCTTGAAAAAGTGATATCTGGTCGATATGATTCTGCCTTTTCTGCCGTGGCTCTTCAGGATTATATGTGGATGAACGGTAAGCCACTTAACTATGATATGAAAAATATTGTTAGAACACAAGATTTAACTCCGATTTACATGGAAACAGGTGCATTCTTTATTTTTCGTAAGGAAGTATTTACTGAACTTGGACAACGGATTGGAAATACTCCATACATCTATGAAATTGATCCGTTTGAGGCAATAGATATTGATACTGCTGAGGATTTTAATTTTGCTGAAGTAGCAGCAGCTTATTTGGAAAAGAAATAATAGGAGGTAATTAATGGTGAAAAATGTTCGTATACTTGATTGCACATTAAGAGATGGAGGTCGTATTATCAACTGTGCATTTGGTAATCAGGAAATAAAAGAAATTTCTAACAGACTTGCGGATGCCAAAATTGATATTATTGAAGTTGGATTCTTACGAGATGGAAGAATAATGGAATATCAGGAGGGTAGCACCTTTTTTACAGATGTAAGTCAGATAAAACCGTTTGTTAATAAGGAGAAAAAAAACATACTATATGCAGCATTTATTGATTATGGAATGTGTGATATTGATAATCTAAAACCTTATGACGGAACATCAATTGATGCTATTCGTTTTGGTTTTACAAAGAAAAACTACGATACAGCGAAAGAGGATGTGTTGCGCTGGATAAATGTTATTAAGAAAAATGGATATAAGCTATTTATTCAAGGTGTAAATTCTTTGAGTTATACTGATAGGGAACTTCTTGAAATTGTCGATATGGTAAACCATGTGCACCCATATAGTTTTGGTATTGTTGATACATATGGTGCCATGTATATGGATGATGTTAACCGTTTATATGGTTTGATTGATCACAATATGTTACCAGATATTTGCATCAATTTTCATTCGCATAATAATTATCAGCTTTCATTTGCTTTTGCACAAGAACTCATTAAACTTAGTAGTACCGGCACAAGACAAATTATCGTTGATGGAACTCTGGGGGGAATGGGAAAGGTGGCAGGAAATCTTAATACTGAACTAATAGTGGATTTCCTTGTACGTAAACATCATTATGACTACGAATTTGAAGATATACTTGATATACTTGATGATTATATATATAAATATACCCTTGAACATACATGGGGATATTCGACTGCCTCAATGATGGCTGGTATTTATAAATCTCATCCAAACAATATTATATATTTAACTGAGAAATTCAGATTAGATACTAAGGATATAGGAAAGATTTTATCTATGATAGATTCGGATACACGTCAGAGATACGATTACGATAACATCCAACGTCTGTATACCGAATATGTAGCAGATAAGATTGATGATCGTGAGGTGATTAATGGATTAAAAGAAATCATGGAAGGAAAAGAAATTTTGATTTTAGTTCCAGGGAACACATTAAATACCCATAAAGAAATTATCTGTAAGTATATAGCTGAAAAGAACCCAATTGTAATTAGTGTTAATTTTATTTCAGACAAGCCGTTATCATATGCATTTTTTGGAAATCAGAAGAGATATGCCAGACTTAAGGCCCACAGATTATGCCGAAATGTAATTATATCATCTAATATTAAGTCTGATACGGAAAGCGATATGGTTATAAATTATCATAGTGTAATTAATCGGGGATATAAGTACTTTGAGAACTCCACTATCATGCTTTTAAATCTTCTTAAAAGAATTAATCCTGGTAAAATTACAATTGCTGGATTTGATGGCTTTAGAGAGGAGTCAGATAAAAACTATTCGGATAAATCTTTTCAGAATGAACGTCATGTAAATGAGTTTGCAACATTGAATAAAGAAATTACTGCAATGTTACAGGAAATAGTTGAGACAATGTATCCTTCTTGTTTATTAGAGTTGATTACTCCAAGTCTGTATGAGAAGGCTATAAATAACCATCCTATTGCGTAACTGATTATACATTTGAGTTATTATAATTTTCTGAAAGGTAAAAGATGAACAAAAAAAAGATAAAGTATATAGTAATGGATGTTGATGGAACTCTTACTGATGGGAAAATATATATGTCAGACATGGGGGAGTTATATAAAGCATTCAATATAAAAGATGGATGTGGAATCCATGATATTGCACTTAATGTTGGCCTCACTCCTATAGTAATAACTGGACGTTCCTCTGATATAGTATTGAATCGTTGTAAGGAGATTGGAATCACAGAAGTTTATCAAGGAGTACATAATAAAATTGAGAAATTGCTTTCTTGTACTACTGACCTTTCTACAATTGCCTATATTGGCGATGATATTAATGACCTTTCCTGCATGGAGCCAATCAAAGAGGCTGGAGGCATTGTCGGTTGTCCCAGAGACGCTGTAACAGCGGTGATAGAATTGGCTGATTATATTGCAGAACACAATGGTGGAGATGGTGCGGTAAGAGATTTTATTGAATGGTTGATAGAATAGTCAAGCGAGTTTCTGGATTTATATAATCTAGAAGAAGTAGATATAAAAACTGCCATTCGTTGCGGTAGAATAGAGCTATTCTTAGAGCGTTGTCCTTTAGTGAGCAAACGTTAAATTATTTTACTTTCGGATTTTATAGCAAATTTAAAAAAACGTACAAAACCAACTGATTTTCATGGAATTCCAAAATAAATAGAACAACACATAAAATTCGTATTGAGAATTAGTAAATAATTCTTTAGTGGGGCGATGCACAACCAGAATGGTAGATAATTATACAGTGGTTTCTGGAATAGGGAATTAGTGAAAATAGTCATTTCTAGTGGTAAGGAAAATAAGACAAATACGATATATTAGTGCTATAAAAGAGGTATCCACGAAGAAGAAGTATATCGTTGACAAATTGAGTCAATGCAGTAAACAGGATTTCACTTTTACAGTATGTTCGGATTGATTTCCCTAATAGGTGATTGCTTAAGCATAAGAAGGCGTATTAATGTTAAATCATCAACAGGTAAATCATCAAGATGTCTTTTCGACTTCTGAATATAAGTCATTGCCCAATCTATTCGGCAACCTTTTTCGGATGTTGCGCATCGAGCCTTACGCTATTGTGTTTTATTCTGTCGACTGCGCTTGTCAATTTGTGTATGAGACAATTCCTTTAACTTGTAGTTTTATCTATATTTAAACGGCTTGTTGCAGTGCAGAAAGCTCCGTACTGCCGTCCGATGATCTTTACCAAAATGCATTAGCCAGATATAGGAACCAGCTCTGAGGTTTCAGGTCAGGTTCCCTTAACATCTGAATTGGTATTCCATTTACAAGATGTATGAAACAGGGTACGCTGGCGAATATCCATCTGTTCTGTAGACAAGTACCTTTATACGATCACAACGCCATTTGCATAAAATGAACAGCGATGACTGATTTTAATTTATGGGAAAATTGTCTCGTACAATGACGTGGGGAGCATTGATTGACCTTTGCATGTTTAGGGTACCACATACTATATTAATATTGTTAGGACATTGATCTTTGTACGACTGATAATCAGTAAGGTCACTATTTCTATATTCCATGCTTTTCTTGCCTTGCTGTTCAGACAGAGCTCTGGTATCGTAACTGAAAATTGTAATACCTCCATGGATGCATAGTAAAATACTCGCTTGTAGATATCTATTATCATGGAGTAAGTGAAATGAGAATTCTTTGGTTGAGGAGTATTTTTTCGTGGGTAAAAAGCCAGCTAAAAAAAACTGCCGCACCACCCAAAGGGAAAACAGCCGAAGGACTGAAATACAGCCTGAATCAGGAAAAGTATCTGAAGGTATTTCTGACTGATGGGAAGGTACCCATTGATAATTCAGCAAGTGAACGTTCCATCAGAACTTTCTGTATCAGTAAAAAGAACTGGATGTTTCACGATTCCATTCAGGGAGCGCAGGCAAGCGCTGTCATCTACAGTATTTCGGAAACCGCAAAGCTCAATAACCTGAGACCTTATTATTATTTTAAGCATTTACTCACAGAGCTTCCCCAACTCTGTGACGAAAAAGGAAATATAGATTCTGCGAAGCTAAACCACTTATTGCCATGGGCAAAAGAGTTACCGGCTGAATGCAGAAAACCACGCCGCTGATATCTGTTAGCGGCGTTAATTAATAGGTAGGCGCAGGATTTGACGCTTACGAAGTATCCGGGTTCGGAACCGTTTGAAAGTAAGCGCCAAAATTTTAGGCGGTAGCTCTTATGGCAGGGAGTAATCTTTTACTCTCAAACTCCAGAACACTCCGGTCGCACCAAGCGATCCAAGCACCTTGACAATTCACGTATGATTTAATTGTTTTTGGGTTCCTTAGCAGATTGGAATTCCAAAAGTGCTTTTATTTCCGGGTTCCATGGAGCGAGTCTCTCCATTTCTGCGTCTGACATCCGGTCATTCGGCTGATTTTCCAGCAGTAGTTTCAGATATTGGTAGACGTTTACTCCGTTTGCCTTCGCATTCTCTACCATTGTGTAGATGATCGCGCTTGTCTCTGCCCCTGCCTGCGTATCGCTGAACAGCCAGCCTTTACGACCTACGACAAACGGTCGGATCGCATTCTCGCTCAGGTTGTTTGAAAAGCTGCATTTTCCATCTTCCAGATAGGTGGTCAGATATGGCTCTCTATTCTGGATATAAGTGACCGCTTTTGCCATTCGGGAACCTCTGGTCGGTGCCTGTTGTTTCAGCCATGCCAAGAATCCATCCACAACAGGCTTCTCTTTTTCGAGTCTAGCCTGCCGGATGGCCTCATAGTTCCCCGCGTGTTTCCGCCGGATCTTATCCTCCAGTTCAAAGAGCCGATTGACATACATCACCCCCTGGACGGATGCCTGCGTGTAGTCAAGCTGCTTTCCCTTGGGAATCGCGTCGATCAGATATCTGCGTACATGCGCCCAGCAGGCGGTCCTCTTTGCACTCGGTACTTTGTTGTAGCCGCTGTACCCATCGCACATCAGATATCCAAGGAACCCTTCCAGGAATTCCTTCGCATTGTCCCCAGCCCGCGTCGGCGAATACTTGTAGATGATGATTGGTGGTTCTCCGTCTTCTCCACTGCGGAACAGCCACATGTAGGAATTCGTCTGCGCACGCCGTCCCGGTTCGTTCAGTACCTGTACCGGCGTTTCATCCGCCATCGCAAATGATCTGGCAAGAAGTTTCTTGTGCAGGTACTCATACATTGGACGGAAGAAATCCTGTGCATTTGCAATCATCCAGTTCGCGAACGTGGTTCGGCTGATATTTGCGCCACACTGTTTCCAGTCCTGCTCCTGGCGGTACAGAGGCATTCCGTTGAAGTACTTCTGGTACATAATCCATGCAACGGTAGCAGCACTCGCCATCCCGTGAATCATATGCGCATGCCCATCCTTTCCCTTTTGGATCTGCTTCCTTTCGGCATTTCGGGCACCCATAGTTCACGCTGTAATACTCTATGACCTTTACCTTTGCCGGGATAAAATCCAGCTCCCTGCGCACGAATTCCGTGCCGATCTTTTCCAGCGGGGTACCGCACTCACGGCATATACGTTCTTCTTCTGGGACATCAAGAAAGAACTGCTCAACCGGCAGACCCTTTAGACGGTCTGTATTGGCAGCGCGTTTCTTTCGGGGCTTCATTTCTGGTGCTTCCCGGGAGAGGAGCTCTTCTTCAGCAAGAGCTGCTGCCAGATCCGGGGCGGCCGTTGTTTCAGGCTCATCAAACAGATTCAGCTGTCCGGGAACCTCGCATTTCCCCTTTTCACTGGATACACCAAAGAGGCGCTTCGTCAGATAGTCGATCTGTTCTTTCTGGTAGTCGCGCTCCTGACGCAGTGCAGCCTCACGTGTATTGGCTGTCTCGATCGTCTGCTGCAGCGTTTTGATTCGCTTATTCAGTTCTGAAATGGTGTCCTTCAGCTCCCGCAGCTGGATGTCCCGTACACTGTCTGCCATCACGTTTCCCCTTGTTTTTGATACCTTGATTATAGCACAAAACGTGAGATATTTACAGCATTACCGTTGCCGGAAAGTGCTGAAAATACGTGGTTTTCCGGCATCTGACCATACACTTTCCACGCTGAAGGTCACCATTTTTCAGGACATCCGGATTGCTTTTGGCTGGTCGATATCAATCCCCGACATCAGCCAATCGAACTCCTTCCATGTGAGGCTGCGTACCTCGGATTTATCCCTTGGCCAGCGGTAGTGCCCCTGGGCAGTCAGCCGCTTGTAGATCAGGACGATACCATCCGGCTCTCTCATGATTGCTTTGATCCGGTCACACCTGCGGCCGCAGAACAGGAAGAGGGCATGGCTGATGTCCATGGAAAACTGCTCTTGTATAATCGCACAGAGCCCATCAATCGACTTGCGCATGTCGGTCCTGCCGCAGACAATGTAAACTGCGTCCACGCTGGAGAGGTCGGCTAACATGGCAGCCCTTTCAGCAGCCGGAATACCGCTGCAAGTAGGGCGGGATCTGCTGAATTGCTGATCTTTACGGTAATCCCGCCTGTCATAAGCTCGATTGTATGTGGATTGTCAAGGTGCGCTGCAGCCATTGGTCCATCTGTGCAGGGGGTGGCTGTCATTGGATTTGGGCACATGTTAACCCGGACAACATCCTGGTGGGATGTGAAGTCCAGAGCATGTGCGCTGCCGGACAATGCCGCCGATTCCGGAATAGCACAGGCCTCCTTCCTGAGTCTGGTGACAGCATTATAAAAGCTACTCACGGGAATGTCGTGCTGTTCGCACCATACGTTATCGGGCATGCCGCTCTGGCGGCATTCGGTAATAAGTTGGAGCCATTCCGAACCAGAACGGCGTGGATTGTATTTGGCCATAGTCATTCTCCCAAATGAAAGTGTAGTAAAATACTACCTGACTACCATTATGGGGGGAGCAGAGTTAATTTACAATCCACCCAATATTTGGGCGCTTACGTTTGAAATTCCGGATTCCGTAGCTGCTCCGTTTTAATACCTTTATCTTGGTGTAAATCCTTCTGTGGGGCCATTTGTCAACCCGTATTTAAAGGCATTCAGGATTTCTTTTCGCCAGGCCCTGTAGGTCTTAGCAC
>OGIT01000349.1_pt1 | contig 23546 bp, 18 predicted proteins | sample 1571881 | NCBI WGS metagenome assembly OGIT01 (sample SAMEA2582101, study PRJEB24529) | metagenome | biome: Human gut stool | place: China | collected 2011 | reverse complement strand
CGGTTCAGGTCCGTGTGGTAGTAATACCTTGTGGGTTCGACTCCCATCTTCTGCAGGCAGAAAACAGGAATTTCCAGTATGGAGATTCCTGTTTTTATGTTCATTTTTCTGCAGCAGACCGGCTCAGCACCAGACAGTCCGGCACCGCCGGCACATCCGGTCCTTCTCCGGCCCAGCGGCCGGCCGCCTTTTCTGCCGCTGTTACCCATCTTCGTCCCGCGCCTTCCGCCGCGCCCCTCTTTTTATGAATCCCGGCAGCTTCCCCCTATTCCCCATCCCGTTCAGGAACATAGGGACATGTGGTTCTGCGCACAATCAATGTAGGGTCAAGTATCACCCGTTCCGGCTTTTCCTGTGGGTTTTTCAGCTGTTTTAACATCAGTCTGGCGGCATGCTCGCTCATCTCCCTGACATGCTGGCTCACCGTTGTCAAGCTGATGTCATAGAGTGATGAAAAAACAATATTGTCGAAACTTACTACGGAAATCTGTTCCGGAATCTTGACTCCGGACTCCCGGCAATGCTCAACAAACCCAATGGCCATCATATCGTTGGAAATCACGATTCCCTTTGGACGGTTCTTCAAATCCGATATATAAATCTTTGCCAGTTCGCTTCCCGTGTCCAGCTTCAAATCACCCCTGAATACATTTTGTTCCTTAAAGGGGAGACGGTAATTTTCCAGCGCCTGCCTGTATCCCCTGAACCGCTGCTCCGATGCGGACGAAACATCCGGCCCCTTCACAAAGGCAATCTCCGGATACCCCAGCTCAATGAGATGCATGGCCGCAATATAACCGGCCTTGAAATTGTCCGACAGCACCGAATCCCCTTCATAGGACCCCAGAATCCTGTTTACCAGTACAACCGGAATCTCAATATTCTCTAATTCCTTTTCAATCTCCTCTGATTGGGCAGTAAGCAAAAATACACCGGAAAAATTAAATTGGATAGCCATATGAATGAACTCTTTTTCCCGCCTGATATCATATTCACTGTTCAGGACCATCAGCATATATCCATTGTTGCGAAGAATCTTCTGGATGTAAAAGGTAAGATCCGCATAAAACGGATTGCGGATGTCGCTGACAATCAGCGCAATGATGCTTTGTCTGCCCTTGCTCAGACTTCTGGCTATTGTATTTGGCTGATAACCTATCTCCTCCACAAAATCCAGCACCTTTTTGCGCAGCTCCTCCCCGACCCCCGGCGAGTTATTCATGGCTCTGGAAATAGTGGAACGCGATACCCCCAGCATCTGGGCCACGTCGGAAATGGTATACTTATCTTTTTTCTGGATACTCATTCTCTTACTTCCTTATCTGCTTTGAAATAACATGGCTGTGATCCACCTATCCCAATAAGCGTCTTGCTATTATTATAATATAAGTAAAAATGTAATGCAATCGGTATTGCGATAAACGAAAAAGGAGGAGCAGCCCCCAGCTGTTCCCCCTTTTCGCCCGTCATCCTTAATTGAACGGCGCCGGATAAATGGTATCGTGTTTTGCAATGTCAAACGGCCATACGGTAACAAGCGAGCCATCCTGGAACTGAGCGATTGTCAGCTTGCCGTCCATATTGGTGTTCTTATAAGGAATACCGTTAAATTCAGACTCGGAGAACTTGATAGTGTCATAAGGAAGAATAATCTCCTCGCCTCCCGGGAAGGCATCTTTAATCTCCAGAGTACTCAGCTCATCCTTTAATGCTTCAGAGGTAATCTCCTTGCCTGCGTCTGCAAGATTCTGAAGAGCTGTCCTGAAAATCCAGACTACCGTGTACGCCTCCGCGGAATGCCCGTTCATATCAACGCCGTACTTTGCCTTAAACGCGTCCGAAACCTTGGTTCCCTTGTCACCGGGCAGGAATTCCGTGGCTGTAAGGATTCCGTTTGCAAGGCCGCCCACAGACGGAAGATAAGAGGATTCCGTATAACCGTTTGCCTTGGCAATCATGATATTGGGCTTGTACCCCTGCTCGTTCATGGTCTTTGTAAGGAGAATCGCGTCCGATACATAATTGTCAACAATAAGGGCGTCCGGATTCAAGGACTTTAACTGCAGCACCTCGCTGGTCAAATCCGCCGCGCCCTGGGAGTAAAGAACCTCTCCCTTAAATTCCAGTCCGTTCTCTTCTGCAAAGTATTTTGCCCAGGTGGCTGTCTGCTGTCCTAATTCAGTATTGTCTGCGCAGACCGCAACACTCTTGACGTCGATATCATCCGCCGGATCCTTGGCCGACAAATCCAGAAGATACTGCTCCATATCACGTATAAACATCATATTGGTGGGAGCCAGGCGGAAGAAATACTCATATCCGTGAGAAGTAAGGGAATCCGACGTGGCATTGGCTGTTATCATGGGCACCTGGTAGTTTTCCGCCACCTGGGACACCACCTCGGTAACACCGCTCTGATATGCGCCCATTACCGCCATCACCTTATCCTGTGTAATCAAACGTTCCATCTCAGTCATGCCCGTGGCATTGGCCCCCTGGGTATCACCGTATACAATCTGGATAGGCCGGCCGCTTATTCCTCCTGCCGCGTTGATTTCCTCCACTGCCAGGTCTATGCCGTCCTTCATATTCTGGCCCGAATCAGCCAGCGCTCCCGTCATGGGATAAAGCGCGCCAATCAGTATGGGCTCCCCATCTGCCGTGGACGCCTTTGCCGGCTCCGCCGTCCCGTCACTGCCTGCAGCCGTGGTTGAAGCTGCCGTCCCCGCTGCCGCTGCCTCTGCCGCATCCTTCTGTCCTCCTGAACCAGAACCATATCCCCCGCATCCAGACAGCATACCCGCTGCCATAGCCGCGCTTAATGTCAATGCCACCAATTGTTTCCTCATGTATTTCTCCTCCTTTTATTTGATTAACCCATATAAGGGCCATCTTTCATTTTTAGTTTGTTTCCGCAGCAGCAGGAACACAGCTGCCAACCGCGCTCTAAAATCCCAGATACGCCTTTTTCACCTCATCGTTGTTCAAAAGCTCTTCGGCTGTACCCGATACGGTAATCTGGCCGTTTTCAATCACGTATCCCCTGTTGGCAATCCTCAGCGCCTTTCTCACATCCTGTTCCACCAGGATAATGGTAAGCCCGGATTCCTGCGCCACCTCTTTGGCAATGGAAAATATGTTATCCACGATGTTGGGGGCCAGTCCCAGGGAGGGTTCATCCATGATAAGAAGCTTCGGAAGTCCCATCATGCCTCTGGAAAAGGCAAGCATCTGCTGTTCGCCTCCGCTTAAGGTGCCTGCCAGCTGGTTCTTTCTGTCCTTCAGCTTAGGAAACCAGTTATAGATCCGTTCAATGGTATCCTTCTTAGCCGCTTTCGCCGCCTTGCTGCTGGCTCCCATCTCCAGATTCTCATAGATTGTCATGGAAGGAAACAGCTGCCTGCCCTCCGGAACCAGGATAACCCCGTGGTCAATAAAGGTTCTGCAAGCCGCTCCGGTAAGATCATGTCCGTCCAAACGGATATTTCCCTGAAAGGGCCTGATCAGGCCGGCGCAGGACTTAACCGTGGTGCTCTTGCCCGCCCCGTTGCTTCCCACCAGGGCTACGATTTCCCCTTTATCCGCCGTAAATTCAATATCCCAAAGCACCTGAATGTCCCCGTACCGGACATTGATTTTATTTACCTCAAAATATCTGTCTGCCATATCAATGCTCCTCCTTACCAAGATAAATCTCGATGACATAGGGGTCATTCATTACCATCTCCGGCGTTCCCTCTGTTATTTTCTCACCATGATGCATGACAACCACTTTCTGGCAGAGATTGGCCACTGCTCTCATTACATGCTCAATCAGCAGTATGGTGGTCCCGTTCTCATTGATTTTGCGAATCAGTTCCACGGCCTCATCTGTCTCCGTGGGATTTAAGCCAGCCATAACCTCATCCAATAGCAGCATATCAGGATCCGTGGCCAGGGCCCTGGCCAGCTCCAGGCGCTTTTTAAAGGGAGTGCCCATTTCTCCCGGCAGCCAGTCCTTCCGCTCGTACAATCCGGTAAAATGCAGAATTTCCTCTGCGTATTCCTTTGCCTCTTTTACTGATTTATATTTTTTTCTTCCATATAGTGCACCCGAAGCAACATTATCCAATACAGACATGGAAGCCAGAGGCTTCATGATCTGGAATGTCCTGGCAATTCCCATGGACGTGTAGTGATATGGCTTCATTCCGGTAATTTCTTTATTTTTATAGATAATATGGCCGGCCGTAGGCGGGAACACGCCGCTTATCATATTGAATACCGTTGTCTTTCCGGCTCCGTTGGAACCGATAAGCCCGGTAATGCCGCCCTCCTCCACAGCAAAGCTGACGCTGTCCACAGCCTTCAGTCCTTTGAAATTCTTACTCAAATCCTTTATTTCCAATATATTGCCCACTTAAAACGCCTCCTCTCCTGATTTACTTTTTACCGTCCATCCTGTCAAACATATCATTGACCTTTACCTTGAATTTGCTGCCGTTATACCAGCCCATAATACCTCTTGGCTGGAACAGGATAACCACAATCAGAATGATGGCGTAAACCAGCAGATTGGCTCCGGGCGCTATACTGCTCAGGGTAGAGTTGAGATACTGAGCTAAAGGTGTAAGAATAATAGCTCCAATCAGGGGGCCTGTCACGCTTCCGATTCCTCCGATTACTGCCGGAAGAACGAATTCCACGGACTGTGCCTGAATCATGATATCCGGGTTAATGAAACGGATATAATTTGCATAGAACACACCGCATACAGCAATCAGGCCGCAGCTGACAAAGGTGGCCAGCACCTTATATTTGAGAGGATTGATTCCGATTGCATTGGCCGTGTCCTCATCCTCCCTCACTGTCTTTAAGGCATATCCAAACTTGGAACGGTCAATTGCGCGCACAATCAGATATACCGCTATTACCATAAGAAGGGACAGATAAAAATAGGGCACTTTACTCTTAAATCGCAGCAGAGCCAGGGAATTATCGCCAAAGGGAAGTAAAAGCCCCTGCCCCTTGCCGGCAAAATCCCAGTTGGTCATCAGATTGCGGAACGCCTCTCCAAAAGCAATGGTAACCAGTGAAAAATACGGCCCCCTCAGCACGAAACAGGGCGACAGCAGCAATGCGGTTAACGCTCCCACAAAGAGAAACACCAGAGGAATGCTGATCCACGGCGATACATTCAGCTTAACCAGTAAAAGAGTGGACATATATGCGCCCAGCCCCATAAAGGAGGCATGTCCCAGGGAAATCTGGCCCGTCAGCCCGCCCAGGATACTCCAGGCCAGGGATGCGCTGGCCATGTAAAATGTCATCACGCAAATCGACAGCAGGTACGGTGTACGGACAAATACGGGTATCACAGCTGCGATTAGAAGTAAAATCAATAATAAAATCTGTCTGGAACCTATTTTTTTCTTCATTGCTATCTACCCCCGTCTTGTTTTCACTGTCTGCTTCACTACCAGAATCAATATAAATGCCAGGAACACAATGGTATCCTTAAAGGAGGAACCCACAACCACGGCTCCCACGGTTTCCATAAGTCCCAATACAATGCCGCTGACAAAGGCTCCGATAACGCTTCCCAGTCCTCCCATGGTTACCACAATGAAGGACCTCGTCCCATACACGGCGCCAACCGTAGGGAACACATAATAAAAGGACATCAGACAGGCTCCGGTGATTCCGGCAATGGCAGCTCCCAGACCGTATGTAGTGGCATAGACCAGCTTTGTTTTGATACCGCAGACCTGGGCTCCGGTACTGTTCTGGGAAGTGGCGCGAATCTGCTTTCCTATATTGGTATACTTTAAGAAAGCAAACAGCAGGATGGTTACCGCCAGAAGAATCACAAAGCTCAGCACCTTGGGAAGACTTAAGTTTATGGCTCCCAGCTGCACGATTTTCTCGGAAAACATACTCTGGGCCGTTCTGTAATCCGATTTAAAATAAAGAAGCGCTACATTCTGGAACAGAATTCCCAGTCCAACCGTTAAAAACAGCACATTGGTATCGTCATTGCCGTGCAGGGACCGCGTAATCAGCGTTGACTGCAAAAGCGCCCCAAAGGCGAACATCACCACCGCCACAATGGGGATTGCCACAAAGGGGTCAAGTCCGCATTGGTCAAACAGAACAAAGGATATGTACATCCCCAGCATCAGCAGCTCGCCCTGGCAAAAATTGATAATCTTCATAACTCCGAAAATCAGCGTCAGGCTCATACCTATCAGTGCATAAATTCCGCCCACCATAATCCCATTGGCAGCCGCCTGCAAAAATATATTCATGTTACTACCTCCCAACTAATTTGATAACAGCTCCGTGTTCACGAACACGTTTCCACCCGTTTCTACCTTCCCAAAAAACCTCCGTCTACCGGTATAACTGCCCCGGATATATAAGCAGAGGCATCGGAAGCCAAAAACACAGCCAGCCCCTTAAGATCCTCCGCAGTCCCCCATCTTCCCATGGGTATCCTGCGGGTGGTTTCCTCGTATTGGGCAGGATTCTTTACCTTCATGGTATCTGTCAGAGCCGTGGCCATGTATCCGGGGGCAATGGCATTGACATTGATTCCTTCTGCCGCCCACTCATTCGATAATGCTTTTGTCAGCTGGGCAACCCCGCCTTTGCTGGCACTGTAGGCCGGAACCAGAACACTGCCAAAAAAGGAATCCATGGATGCTATGTTGATAATCTTTCCGTAACGGCGGGCCGCCATAGACCTTCCAATTCTCTGAGACATGAAGAACACGGCGTTCAGATTAAGTTCCACCACTTCATTCCAATCCTCCTGCGTCACCTCAAAAGCGGCACATCTGTTTAATGTTCCGGCCGCATTAACCAGGATATCAACACGTCCATTGTAAATCTCCAAAATCTGCTCACAGACAGTTTCCCGCTGCTGCTGCCTGCTTAAATCTCCTGTCACTCCATAAGCCGGAGGTCCGCTGCTTCCTATTTCTGCGGCAGCTTCCCACACATTCCCGGTCCTGCCGGTTATGATTACCTCTGCACCTGAATCGTGCAGCGCCTGGGCAATTCCATATCCCAGTCCACGGCTGCCTCCTGTGACAACCGCCCGGCGTCCTTCTAAATCAAGTATCATTATCTTCCGTCTTCCCCCTTTCTTTCCCTGTATCTCAACGAATCAATCCCCTCCTTTTGCATCATACAGTTTGTGTCCGCCAACCGTAATTAGCGAATCAGTTTCGTAATGTTTCGTTCTTTTTAGAAAACAGTTTCGTTACGTTGTTCCAAGCATAGCACACGGTTTCGTTAAAATCAATAAGTTTATTCTTGTTTTTCTCTTGTTTTAATGCTTTTTTACTATTTTGACAAATTTTCAGTATATATATTGTCTATTTTTCAAAAATTGTTTATTTTTTATCAATGTTATTGTGCATATGGTCAGTTTTTGCCCCTTTTGAATCTGGCCCGACCCTTCACCAAATGTACAATATGCCTAATATTTTTTACGTATTTTTATATTTCATTGTCTCTATTATAATGGAATACCAAAAACAAACATATTTTTGTTATTGACTATTGAATCATTTTCGTTTACTATTAGCCTTAAAGAACGAAATCGGTTTCTCTAATACACGGGGGTATTAATTATGATTAACGGAACAACTCTTTGGAATCGCTCTTATACTTCAGATATGATAGAAAAGACCTTTTCCGGTAAGACTTATTTGACCTATCCCAATCTTCCTGCCAATTTATACGACGCCCTATCCTTATCTGCCGCACGCCATCCGGACAAGACAGCAGTTGTGGATGACAGCGGCGCTGCTTATACCTATACAGAACTAAGGGACATGGCCGACCATTTTTCTTCTTACCTATATTACATATCGGATATCAAGCCGGGAACCAAGACAGGCATCATGATGTTCAACAGTGTTGAATTCTGCGTGACCTTCCTGGCTCTTACAAAACTGGGAGCCGTGGTAATACCCCTTCCCAGCAAATACAGCCGGAACGAAGTGCTCTCACTGACAGCAAAGGCAGATCTCCAGTACATCCTGTGTGATGAAAAGTTTTATGACTGGTTCGTACCGCTGGAAACCTCCGGCGTCCATCTGATGAAGCCCGGACGGAGTCAGGACGGATTTGGTTTTTCCCACCTGTGCGCCTCCTATCTCAGCCCCGTTCCCTCCCTTGGCAGGGAGGAGGATGACGCGCTCATCATGTTCACATCCGGCACCACCTCCCAGAGCAAGGGAGTCATTATCAAGAATTACAGCATCATGCACGCCATTGTCTCCTACCAGAGAATTTTCCAGATAACGGACCGGGACACCACCCTTATACCCATTCCCATTTACCTGGTAACCGGGCTGGTGGCGCTTCTGGGACTGACCCTGTATGCAGGCGGAACCGTTTACCTGCACAAGTTCTTTGATGCCAAAAGGGTTCTCAGGGATGTAAACGACAAAGAAATCACATTTCTCCACGCCGCACCGGCCGTATTTTCCCTGCTGCTGAGGGAGAAGGACAGTTTTCCTTCCCTGCCCAGTCTGAGGCTTTTGGCCTGCGGAAGCAGCAACATGTCAAAGGAAAAGCTGACAGAAATCCACCGCTGGCTGCCCTGCGCCGTATTTCACACTGTATACGGGCTGACCGAGACATGTTCGCCTGCCACCATCTTTCCGGGCGATGCTTCCACCAGCAGTTACATTGGTTCCTCAGGCCTTCCCATTCCCGGCACCTGCTTTTGTATACTGGATGACTCAGGTTCACAGATGCAGACAGGCCAGGTAGGGGAAATCGCAGTCAGGGGGACGGTTCTCCTGGACCGGTATTATCAAAAGGGAACCGGGGAGCTGGACGGAGACGGCTGGCTCCGTACCGGAGATCTGGGATATTTTAACGGGGAGGGGTATCTGTTTATCGTGGACCGGAAAAAGGACATGATAAACCGGGGCGGAGAAAAAATATGGAGCTTTGATGTTGAAAATGAGCTGTACAGGCTGGACGGGATTGATGAGGCGGCTGTGGTGGGGATTCCCCACGATATATACGGCGAAGTGCCTGTGGCCGCGGTGAAGCTGTCTCCTGAAAGCATTCTGACGGAACAGCAGATACAGGATTTGCTGAAATGCAGGATTGCCAAATACATGATTCCTTCCCGCATTCTTTTCCTGAACGAGCTCCCTCTCACGCCCAATAACAAAGTAAATAAATCAGCCATACGGAAACTTTTCATGCAGCCAGAACAGTAAGGAGGTTACACAAAAATGAGAAAACCAGTTTTTATCACCGGCGAGGAAGCCGCTGCCATGATTGCCGACAACGCAACCGTGGCAACCATCGGTATGACCCTGGTGTCGGCAGCCGAAACCATTCTCAAAGCCATTGAACAGCGCTTTTTAGAGACAGGAAGTCCCAGAGGGCTGACTCTGGTCCATTCCTGCGGGCAGAGCGACCGCGACCGGGGTATCCAGCATTTTGCCCATGAGACCATGCTCTCCAGAATCATCGGGGGCCACTGGGGACTGCAGCCCAGAATGATGCAGCTGATTGCGGACAACAAGATTCTGGCCTACTGCATTCCCCAGGGCCAGTTTGCCCAGTTATACCGCAGCATGGCCGGAGGAGAGCCCGGAAAAATTACCAAGGTGGGCCTGGGCACCTTCATCGACCCCAGGATTGACGGAGGCAAAATGAACGAAATCACCATGAGCGCTCCCGATATCAATGAGGTGGTTACCATCGGCGGCGAGGAATATATGCGCTATAAACCCATCCCTCTGGATTACTGCATCATCCGGGGAACCTATGTGGATGAATACGGCAATCTGACCACAGACGAGGAGGCCATGCAGCTGGAAGTATTCTCCGCCGTCATGGCATGCAAAAAATTCGGCGGAAAGGTGCTGGCCCAGGCAAAGTATAAAGTCAAGGCCGGTTCCCTCCACTGCAAACGCGTGATTGTGCCAGGGGTATTCATTGATGCGGTTGTCATCTGTCCCAATCCCGAAGAGGACCACAGGCAGACCCACAGTTTCTATATGGACCCTGCCTACTGCGGAGATACCAAGGCGCCTGTATCATCCGACGACGTCCTCCCCATCTCGCTGCGCAAGGTTATCGGGCGCAGGGCGTTGATGGAGCTGGCGCCCGATGATGTGCTGAATGTGGGAACCGGGATTCCCAATGATGTCGTCGGCCCCATTATCACAGAGGAGGGTATGTCGGAGGATGTGACCATAACCGTGGAATCCGGTATCTACGGTGGCATTCCCATGGGCGGTATCGACTTTGGAATAGCCAGGAACCAGTTTGCCCTGGTCCGGCACGACGACCAGTTTGACTATTATAACGGACCCGGCGTGGATGTCACCTACATGGGTGCAGGCGAGGTGGACGCCGAGGGAAATGTCAATGCCACCCGTTTAGGGCCAAAGCCCACGGGTGCAGGCGGTTTTATTGATATTACCACCAATGCCAAGCACGTGGTCTTCTGCTCCTCTTTTACCGCCAAAGGACTGGACTGCTCCTTTGAAGGAGGAAGGCTTCATATCAACCAGGAAGGCTCTTTAATTAAATTTGTCAGCCGGATTAAGCAGGTTTCCTATAACGGCAGAATCGCCAGAGAAAAGGGCCAGAAAATGCACTATGTAACGGAACGGGCCGTATTTGAGCTCCGTCCGGAGGGACTGACCCTGACCGAAATCGCCCCCGGAATTGATATCCAGACCCAGGTCCTGGACCTGATGGAATTCACTCCCCTGATCAGCCCTGATCTGAAGGAGATGGACACAGCCATTTTCATGGAGGGGGCTCCCTTCGGACTGAGAAAGTATATATTTTCTAATTAATACGCAGCAGTTCGGGACGGTCAGGATGGGACTCCGTCCTGGACAGTTCCAATAACATATTCACATTAAGGAGGATTAATCATGAGACTCGAAAACAAAACCGCAATTGTAACAGGTGCCGGCCGCGGCCTCGGCAAAGGGATTGCCTTAAAACTGGCAGCAGAAGGCGCCAAGGTCATCGTAGCCGACATGTCAATGGAAACAGCCTCTGCAACCGCTGAGGAAATCAACGCTTCCGGCGGCACAGCCAAGGCCTTTGCCGTCAATATCGCCAAGCAGGACGAGGTAAAGGCAATGATGGACTTTACCGTGGAGTCTTTCGGCACATTGGATGTTATTGTCAACAACGCCGGAATCAACCGCGACGCCATGCTGCACAAGATGACTGTGGAGCAGTGGGATCAGGTCATTGCGGTTAACCTGACCGGCACATTCTACTGCGTCCAGTATGCTGCCCAGATTATGAGGGAAAAGGGAAGCGGCGCCATCATCAACATCTCCTCCGCCAGCTGGCTGGGGAATATCGGACAGGCCAATTATGCCGCCTCCAAAGCCGGCGTGGTGGGCCTCACCAAGACAGCATGCCGCGAGCTGGCAAGAAAGGGCGTCACCTGCAATGCCATCTGCCCCGGTTTTATCGACACGGACATGACCCGCGGCGTACCTGAAAAGGTATGGGATACCATGATAAGCAAGATTCCTATGGGAAGGGCCGGCAGCCCTGCGGACGTAGCCAATATGGTTGCTTTCCTGGCTTCTGACGAGGCAAACTACATAACAGGCGAAGTAATCAACGTGGGCGGCGGTATGATTCTTTAATGATATAAAATGAGGAGGATACGGATATGGAGAATTTAAAAGAAGTAGTAATTGTCAGCGGAGTCCGGCTTCCCGTCGGCTCTTTCGGCGGAAGCCTCAAGGATATTTCCGCCATTGATATGGGCGCCATGGTTGTAAAAGAGGCCGTGAAGCGTGCCGGTATAGAGCCCTCTGATGTAGATGAGACTATCGTGGGCCAGGTGGGCCAGATTGCGGAATGCGGTTTTGGAGCCAGAGCCGTCAGCCTGAAGGCCGGGCTTCCCGAAACAACATGCGCCTATTCCGTCAACCGCCAGTGCGGCTCAGGCCTTCAGGCCATTGCCGACGCAGTGATGGAGATACAGACAGGGTTTGCAGACGTGGTGGTTGCTGCGGGCACCGAGAACATTTCCCAGCTTCCCTACTATGTGAAGGACGCCCGCTGGGGTGCCAGGATGGGACACAAGGTGTTTGAGGACGGCGTCATTGATATATTGACCTGGCCCTTAGGCCCCTACCACAATGGCGTGACAGCTGAAAATGTAGCAGAAAAATACAATGTAACCCGCCAGGAGCAGGACCAGTATGCCCTGGAAAGCCATCTGAGGGCAGCGGCAGCCATCGAAGCAGGTAAGTTCAAAGACGAAATCCTCCCGGTGGAATTAAAGGACAGAAAAGGAAACATCACTGTCTTTGACACTGACGAAGGCCCCAGAGCCAGCCAGACCATAGAAAAGCTGGAGCGCTTAAAACCATGTTTTGTAAAGGGCGGAACCGTGACTGCGGGTAATTCCTCCAGTCTGAACGACGGCGCAGCCGCTGTGGTTGTCATGTCCAGGGAAAAGGCAGACTCCCTGGGTGTCAAGCCTCTCCTTACCATTAAGGGCTGCACGGTTGCCGGCAACGACGGAGCCGTCATGGGATACGCCCCCAAGCTCTCCAGTGAAAAGCTGGCAGCGAAACTGGGATTGGACCTTAAGGCCATTGATATGTTTGAAATCAACGAGGCTTTTGCAAGCCAGGCCTTTGCCGTACGCCGCGACCTGGGACTGGACCCCGAAAAAGTAAATATTTACGGCGGAGGAATCTCCATCGGCCATCCCATCGGAGCAACCGGTGTTATCCTGGCCGTGAAGGTACTTTATGAACTGCAGCGGACCGATAAAAAGGACGCCATGGTAAGCATGTGCATTGGCGGCGGGCAGGGAATCTCCATGTACTTTACAAAAGACTGATACCAGGAATTAAAACCGGAGCTGAAATCTGTGTTAGAGGATTTCAGCTCCGGTTTGTTTTTTCTTATTCAGAGCTCTATATTCCGTCATTCAAAGACCGACCTGACGGCAGAATAAACGCGTCTGTACTGATTCATATATTCTGCATACAATTCATGGGCTGTTCTGTCAGGCTTATAGGTGATTCCGGAGCGCACCATGCCGGCTACAGCTGTTTCCAAATTATCGTATTCCCCAAATGCCACGGCTCCCAGCATTGCTCCTCCCAGTGAGCCAGTCTGCTGGTTACGGACCGTATGGATGTTCCGACCAAGGATATCCGCTTTTATCTGCAGAAGCTGGGGCGATAGTGAGCCTCCCGTTGATATGATTTGCCCAACCTCAATGCCTGCCTCCAGTAGGGCATCCATAATCAGGGCCAGCTCATAATTGATTCCTTCCATCATGGCTTTGTATAAATCCGCTCTCCGGGTGTCCAGTGATAATCCCAAAACCGCTCCCCTCGAATGCTCATCCATATGAGGTGTTGCTGCTCCCGAAAAATGAGGAAGCACCAGGATTCCGGTTGGGCCCGGCTCCATATGCCCGTTAAGCCACGAAAAGACCTGTTTTAAATCCGTTCCCTTTTCCCTAACAAACTCAGAAGCAAACCATTTAAGCAGAACACCGGAAGTATTTTCCCATGCAACTGTATTGAAAAAGCCGTCTGCGGCAAAAGGTTCACAGGCAATATGATGTCTTTGGGCCCTTCCGGGAATCATGTTCTTTTCGTTCAAAATTGCCGTAAGCCCTTCTGTGGTCCCTGCGGTATTGGCACACAATCCCTCTTTTACGGCTCCGCAACCAATGGCATTGCAGATATGATCATGGGTTCCGGCCACAATCAGGGTATCTTGGGGAAGATTGAGTTCGAATGCCTCATTCGGAAGGATCCTTCCCACAACCGTTCCGCCCCTTACCGGCTCCGACAAAAGCCCTTCCCGGATTCCCGATGTTTCCAGAAGCCTGTCCGACCAGCTGTTTTCATTGCAGTCAAAGAGGCCTGTTCTGGATGCCATGGAAAAGTCAATGGCTCTGACTCCGGCTAGGGTGTGAATCAGAAAATCCTGGAAGGTAAAAACCATGACAGCCCTTCCATACAAGTCCTGGCAATTCTGTTTGAGCCACATCAGCTTGTTGACCGAGTAAATGGTACTGGGATTAAGGCCGGTTATCTCTATAAATTCCTTCTCCCCTACTTTTTCCAGAAAGGCCGGAAACAGTCCAGCTCCTCTGATATCCGTTCCCGTAATGCCGGGGCAAAGGCAATTTCCTGAACCGCCGCAGAGTATGACGGCCTCACCAAGGGCGGACACCGTGATTGTCCTCACCGGATATCCTCCGCCCGCCGCTGCCAAACATGCCCTGGCTCCCGAGCGCACCTCTTCCGGATTTAATTCCCTCCAGCCGCCTGAGGTGTTGGAAAAACCATATGATACCTGATGCTGGCGTATGATATTCCCCTGCCCGTCCACCAGAGCCGCCTTCACCCCGGACGTTCCTATGTCCAATCCCATATACATCTGCCAATACCTCCCCTCTTACAGCAAGCACCTTCTAATACTTCCTAAAACTTTTTCTCATTTTTAAATACAGTCAATATCTCTACGGTTTTCTCGTAAATAATTTCCATGGCCTGATTTGCCAGGTGGCAGAAATTAACCGGATTGGTTGCCTCGCTGATCGTCTTTGCAAGATATGGCGCAGGTGCAGTATCAATTGCTGTGAAATAGTTAATTTTTCTTATCCCTGCATCAATGGCTGCCTGAATCTGGTTAAAAGGAGTGCCGGAACCGCCATGCATTCCCAGAGCAACATTTCCCGCCTTTGCCCGGATCTTTTTTACAAGTTCGATATCCAGATTAGGCTCCCCTGCATACATCCCATGTACTGTGCCAAAGGAAACCGTGAGGACATCACAGCCAGACTCCCGGCAGAAAATTTCCGCCTCATTCGGGTTCGTAAAGTAGACGCTCAAATCAGAGAGATCACTGGTTTCCTGGCCGTGTACCTCGCTGGGCATATTATTTGGCATGGCGCCCAATTCAGCTTCGACACCAATGCCAAGAGGGTGGACAATATCCACAAATCGTCTTGTCCTCTCAATGTTTTCCCTGAGGCTAAATCTGGAGTTATCATGCATAATAGAGGTGCACCCCAGCCTTACAGCCTTCATGCAATGGTCAAAATCATATCCGTGGTCCACGTGAACAGATATGGGCGCTGTGGATTTTCTGGCATATTCCAGCATAAGGGGAACCGCTATTTCAATAGGCACCACATCCTCCTCTGTCTGAGCATGGTTGATGGTAACCGGCATTTTTGTATCTTCTGCCGCCTGTATAACCGCCCTCAGGGATATCTGGTTTGGTGTGTTGATGGATGCAATTGCGAAATTCTTTTTTTCTGCCTCCTGCAGCATTTCCTGTAAACTTACTAACATAGTATTATCTCCTTTTCTTATTAAAATCTTTCTTTTCTTTTTCTGAAAATATCTATATAGACCGCAACAAGAATAACAGTTCCCTTAACCACATACTGCCAAAATGAATTAACGCCCAGAAGGTTAAGTCCATTGTTCAGCATTCCAATCAGAAGCGCGCCAAGGACCATTCCCCCGACTTTTCCGGCGCCTCCTGTCATACTGGTTCCACCCAGCACGGCTGCCGCAACCGCATCCGCCTCGTATCCCACGCCTGTAGCCGGCTGGCCTGATGCCATTCTAGAGGCAAGCACAATGCCAGCCCAGGATGCGGCCAGGCCGCTGAGCGTATATACAAAGATAATGACCTTGCGCACATTGATTCCGGAATAAACTGCCGCCTGCCGGTTGCCCCCCACCGCATAGATATGGCTTCCCATCTTTGACTTATTCATCAGGAAATACATGAATACCAGAATGACAGCCATATAGATGACAGGCAGAGGAATGGGGCCCAGATATCCCAGGCCAATTGCCTCAAAGGTATCGTTTGAGACACGGATTGGATTTCCGTTAGCATACAGATATGCAACCCCGCGCCCTATATTCATAGTAGCAATGGTTACCACAAAGGGAGGCATGTCCGTGAAGGCAATAATCAGACCGTTTAACAGACCGATTGCCGTTCCCGCCAAACAACCTAAAAGGATGGCAGCTCCCACCGGCATACCATTGTTTGTAATCAGGCTGGCTGAGATAACCCCTGAAACAGCCAACACAGAGCCCACGGAAAGATCGATTCCCCCCAGTATGATAGCCAACATTATTCCCACCGACAGGTAAAAATTGGTGGATATCTGGCGCAGTACATTAGTCCAGTTGCTGACCTTCATAAAGTTTTCCGATGCAAATGTAAGCAGTATTCCCAGCAAAAGACATCCCACAATGATTCCTATATTTTCCCGGCAGTACCGGTAGATTGAACCTATAACCGGAATAGATGCTGCCTCCCTCTTTTGTTTTTCCTGTCCGCTCATAGTGCGCCTCCTCCTGTAGCCAGTCTCATAATGGATTCCTGCGAGAATCCCATCTCACTCTTCTTTAGTTCGCCTGCTATCCTTCCCTGATTCATTACCACCATCCGGTCGCACATGTTGATGAGTTCCGCCATTTCAGAAGATATGATGACAATGGCGATTCCCTGCTCTGCCAAACGGTCAATGATTTTATATATCTCCGCTTTGGCTCCCACGTCCACCCCTCTGGTGGGTTCGTCCAGAATCAGTATCTTAGGCCTTGCCGCCAGCCATTTTCCGATAACCACCTTTTGCTGATTTCCACCGGACAGGTTTCCAACCTTTTGCAGCCTGCTTGGTGTTTTGATATTCATGCTGTCTATGTATGTATTTTCAATCTCCAGTTGCCTCTTTTTGTTTACAAATATTCCCTTCACAAATTGGTCCAGAACCGGCAAGGTAAGGTTGAATGCAACCGTGTTAATCAGAACTAGCCCCTCTTTTTTCCTGTTTTCAGGCACCAGCACCATCCCCATTTCCTGGGCTTTTTTGGGTGATAACCTTCCTGCGTTTTTTCCTTCAATCAGAACCGTACCGCTGTCCATGGGCTCAATTCCCAGAACTGCCTTAAACAATTCAGAACGTCCGGCTCCCACCAGGCCGGCAAATCCCACAATCTCGCCTGCCCTGACAGAAAAATCAATATTTTTCAGGACTCCGCTGCGGTTTATATCTTTTAATTCAAGCATGACATTCCCTATTTCATGCTCTGTCCGCGTGTAATAGCTGGTCAGCTCCCGCCCTACCATCATATGGACCAGTTGGTCCATATCAGCTTCTGACGTCTGTATTGTGCCGATATAGGATCCGTCACGAATCACTGTTATCCTGTCTGTAATTTCAAACAGCTCCTTCATTTTATGAGAAATGTAAATAATCCCTACACCCTCACGTTTCAGTTTCCGCATGATTGCAAACATGCGTTCCACCTCAGAATCCGTCAGCGAGGAAGACGGTTCGTCCATCACCAAGATTCTGGCGTTAAGGGACAATGCTTTGGCTATCTCCACCATCTGCTGCTGGGCCACGCTCAGGCTGCGCACGGGTACGGACGGAGAAATTTCCAGCCCTACCCGCTTTAAAATTTCAACGCTTTCCCGCTCCATCCTCTTCTTATCCACCAGACCTGCCGGGCTTTTTATTTCCCTGCCCAAAAACACATTTTCCGCAATGGACATGTGAGGAACCAGTACCAGCTCCTGATGGATAACCGCTATACCTGCCTCCTGGGCATCTTTTACCCCGTTAATCTGGGTCTTTTGGCCATTTATAATGATTTCACCCCTGTCCGGGATATAGATTCCGCCCAGCACATTAATCAGAGTGGATTTACCAGCGCCATTTTCTCCCAGCATTCCATGGATTTCACCCGATTCCAGCTCAAAATCAATGTTATCCAAAGCAAGTACGCCAGGGAACGTCTTTCGGATATTCTTCATTCTCAGTAACACCTGATTCATCAAGGGTTCCTCCTTTTCCACGTATGGAAGTTTGAAAGGATGCTCCAAACAAACCGGGCTGCCCAACCCTGTGTTTCACAGATTGGACAGCCCAGTTTGACTCCGTATTCACTTGCTAATTACTGCCAGCCATCCAGTCCATATTCTGTCACATTATTCTTGTCAATCAAAAACGTAGGAACAAGTATATTCTTTTCCACACTTTCTCCACTCAGAATCTTATAGGCCGCTGCCACTGACTCTTTACCGATATTAATGGGAGACTGGGCTGCTGTGGCTTCCATGGTTCCCTCAGAAATTGCCTGTTTACCCATGGGCTGGCCATCTACGCCGTATACAAGAACATCCGTCTTTTTCTGAGATTCTAAAGCCTGGACACACCCGATTGCTGACGGGTCATTGATTGCATAAAACGCGCCTAAGTCCGGATTTCCCTGAAGTACATCCTCCGCGATTCCCAAGGATGTGGCGGTATCGCCCTTGCCATCTATCTCTGAAACAATCTTAAAGTATCCGTCAGCCTTATCCTTGAAACCGTTCTGGCGCTTAATGCATGCCTCTGCGCTAGGTGATGTAAGGATACAGACTTTAGAACCCTCAGGAAGCTTCTTCATCATATCTTCCGCAACCAGTTCTCCCGCATAATAGTTATCTGAAACGATTATGGTATTGACAAGGTCCACATCATATACATCCGTGTCAAAATTTACAACCGGAACGCCTGCCTTGCTGCACTGTTCAAGGGAAGATTTGATGCTGGCCGAATCAATGGGGCATAGGAAAAGAAGGTCAATTCCCTGGGTCAGCAAATCTTCCACCATGGAAATTTGTTTTTGGGCGTCATTCTGAGCGTCTATGACAATCAATTCATCCCCGTTCTCATTGACTACCTCTTCTATGGCTTCCTGAATCGCATGGAAAAACGGATTGTTCATCGTTGTTGCCGCAAAGCCAAACTTATAATGCTCCTTACCTCCATTTTCCTTCACTTCCGCAATGGACTCTTTTGCAGTTTCCTTTGCAGATTCCTTCGCCTCTGCCTTTGTTTCTGCTTTTGTCTCTGCCTGAGTCTGAGCCGTCGTGGTTGTCTCCCCTGTTTTTCCTCCGGAACATCCTGCCAGAGAAGCCCCCGCAATCGTCAATGTAAGTAATGCCGCCAATACCTTTCTTTTCATCTGCCATCCTCCTAAAAATTCCTCGGTTTAAAAAGTTACTCCTTCTCCTGTTGTATCGCATCTCTGGTGATTTTAAACCGTTCCTCTGCTTTTCCCTCCATCCGTTTGGCAACCAGCATATACAGGCAGTCCAGCATGACCATCTGCGTAACAGACGCGCAGGATGGTTCTGATCCAAAGTCAGCCTCATCATTATTCACAGTCCTGAGAAGAATATCCGCTTCTTTCTCCAGCGGAGTATTCTGGTAACTGGTAACCCCGATGATACTGCTTCCTCTGGCAGCAGCCCTTCTGATACTTACCAATATAGATCTGCTTCGCCCAAACGTACTGATTCCCACCGCCACATCCCCAGGTCCCATAAGGGAAGAGGCAATGGCCTGTTCATGGGGATCTGTATACAGAGTCCCTTCTATCCCCAAACGATGCAATCTCAGCCGGATACTGTTGGCAGTCACCTTTGACCGTCCTTGTGCAAAAATGCAAAGCCGCCTTGCCCTCACAATCAGGTCAGCCGCTCTTTCAAGGGCATCGTAATCAATTACTGTCAACGTATCCTGGAGAGCCTGGATATTAGATTCAAATATCTTTCTGCAGATGCCTGGCGCGTTGTCCTCCTCTGTGACCTCCGCGTATCCCTTCAGGCTGCCCTTCCTGCGTTCCGCCTTACTCTTGGTAACTTCAAGCTGGAACGCTCTGTAATTTTCATATCCCATTGCCTTGACAAACCGCGACACAGTTGCCTCACTCACTTCACTCTCTACCGCCAGGTCACGAATCGGCATACCTTCCATATCATAGTAATTATTTAGGATATAATTAGCCACAGCCTTCTGGGCCGGATTAAAATCTTGCATTTTAGATCTGATATCCAGTACAATCGTTGGTGTTACCTGTTCGAAATTCATATTCATGCCCATTAAATCACCCCTCACATAGTTTATAAAATCATTCTATTTCCTTTCCCCTTTTATTGCAATGAGTTTATTTGGGTTTGTGAAAGATTGATTTGAAATTATCTTGCATGTATTTATCTTTCTTGCAAGTAACTTTCATGTAATAAAATTACCACTCATTTGCCAAATTGTCAATAGCAAAATTCAACTTTATAAAAAAATGATGGATGAAATTGCCAATCAGCCATTTCATCCATCACTTTTTATATCCAATGTTACTATATCCAATTCTCAAATCACCTGAACATCTGCAGATAATACCATGGCGGAAACAGCCTGCCCACCTGGTCCAGTCCCGGAAAGAACCTCCCTGCATCCACAAAAACAGGACAGAACACAAGGCTTCCGATAACCAGGAAGGGTATGATGCAGCAGAGAACCTGGGGTCTGCGGCACACCAGGCGCAGAATCCAGGCCGATGCTATGACAACACAGCAGTAACCGGCCATAGCCGCAGCCTCTCTTGGAAAGGATGTCATCACGCCGCCCGCCCACAAGGCCAGAAGCCCTGATATGCTGACCATGACAGCAGGAGCCGCCATGGAAGCCACGCGGCAGGGTATCCTGTATCCGTATGAAAGGGGAAGAAATAATCCCCTCTCCTCATCGCCGCACATGACCACAGCCCCATACAGCCCGGTGATGAACACATAAACAGCCACCAGGCCTCTGACCGGAAATACATCTGTCTGACCGCCGTCAAAATCCATGTTCTCCCCTTCCCGGCCCTGGAACTGGTACTGGAACCGGAAGGTGGAACCATTGCCCAGCCATTTTCATACAGCTCCCGGACCTGTACGGCTGCTTCCTCCCTGGCTTCGCCGCCTGGTGCTCCCAGGGGGGCGAACAGTTCATTTTCAGCCACATAATCCGCCAGCAATTTCCCATCGTATATCTTCATAAGGGCTGCAAACACAGTCTCCGTGGAGAGAGCCGCAGCCACGGTGGACGGCGCCGAATATACGCCGATGGAACGTTTATAGGATTTGGTATCCACCTTCTCCTCCAGTCCGGCATATATCACATAACCGCACTCCGCCCGCCGGGACGCCACTTCTGCCTTTACCTCCTCCTCGTCACGGCACAGATAGGAACGGAACATTCCCGCATCCTCTCCTCTCGGCCGGTTCACAAGGCTGTCCGCCAGGGCATCACCCAGCGTGTTCTCCCCGCTCTCTTCCACACTGATGGCTATGCTTATGTCCTGGCTTCCCTTTTTCTGGGCCTGGCCGGCTGCCAGCACCCCGGCGGGAAGGAGCAGGAGGATGAAAAGAAAGGACCATTTTCTCATATATCGTTTGCATGACAGAAAAAACCACATAGCGACCCGCTTCATTCCCTGACCACCTCCGCTCCCACGCTGAGCAGAAACCCGGCCATGGCCAGGACTGCCAGCTTTATAAATACTGCCAGGCTAAAAGAAGATGTGACCACCAGCTTCATGCCCTCCATCAGCACATAGGTGGGCAGAAACGGCGCTGCAGCCCGGAAGGTGGTGGGCAGGAATACCAGGGGAAGAAATCCCCCGGACAAAAAGTGCATGGCAGTCACCGCCAGAAACAGCAGCATGACACCGCCCATCAGGCTTCCGGCCGCCTGGTAGAGGAACACCACCAGGGACGCGGCCCCCAGGCAGACCATCACCAGGGCTGCCAGCCCGGGCAGGCTGAATTCTATCAGCCCCGCAAAAGACGCTCCCAGGGCCGTACACAGGGCCACCGTCAGAAACAGCATCCCCACCCCTAAAATCCTGGCTGCAACCAGAGTCCCCTTCCCCACTCCTATAAGGGCCAGCTGACCCTTCATGGACGCAGATCCGGAGGCAAGATAGGCTGATACGGGAATGGCGCAGAGAAGCAGAAACAGTACAGCCGTGCTGATGCCGTAAAAGTGAATCGTATCCACGTCCCCTGTGGCGCTGACTCTTACATTCTTAAAGTAGTCCATGCGCGGCAGGCTGTAACCCATATAAATCCGGTTCAGGTCCGCCTCCAGGCCGCTCACCGAATCCGCCATGCCGTAAAGGTACAGCAGTTCGTCCCCCGCGTAGATTCCCGCCTGGCTGGCTCCCAGAGTAGAAGCTCCTGCATCAGTCAGTTCTTTGAAAATGCGGCTTTCCAGACCCGCTCCCTTTGGCAGCAGAATTTTTACCGGAGTATTGGTTCCATTCATAATATCCTGCACAAATCCCTCCGGCACCTCCATCACTGCGTACAGTTTTCCCGCTTTCAGCTTATCCAGGCATTCTTCTTTATTCATATATTCAAAATCGCAGATGCTCTTGACGCTTTCCAGCGAACTGACCATGGCCAGCGCCTTCTTCGCAACAGCATCGCCTTCAGGAAGCACTACCCCTACGGTAATCCTCCCTGACGATGTTTCCCCATACAGCATCCTGGCTGACAAAAGGGCAATCGTACCCGCTAAAAGTAACAGCACGATTGCCCCTGCAAAGATGTGGGGAAGCTTTTTACATGCTCGTTTCAACTCAAGCCTGAGATAAACCAGACGTGCAGACATATCTTCCCATTCCTTTTATCTTATTAATACATGGATACTCCCATCTGGCTGCCTAATCCCATGACGCCAAACAGCATTTCCATCCCTACATTGGTCCAATCCTCTTCCGTGGCAGACAGCACATCCATGGTCTCGCCCTCTAAAGGACTGATTTCGCCTTCCAGCGGCTGATAGTAGTATTCACCGCTGAGAACCACATTCACGGAATCATCCATAATGGATGTCTCCAGAGAATCAATGTTCACATGGACGGATTTTCCCTTTTCCAGCTGGTCCACTGCGCCTGTAGCGGAAATCTTCACAAGCTGTGAGCCATTTCCTCCTACCTCGCCTGACAGGTGGTAGCTTCCATCCTTGGAATCATATGTACTGGTGTATGTAAAGTTATATGTCTCATCACCGGGAACAGTCAAATCCAGGGAAAGGTCGCTGGTCAGCACGCTTTTATCGTAGGTTCCCTGCTTCACCATATCAATGCTCACCGTATCCGTGGCATCCTCCAGCGTAATGCTGGCCAGGGCATTCTGAGTCAGATAGGCGCCGCCCTGAAGCTGGCAGCTAAAGGTCACTGCAATATATCCCTCTTCGGAAACATCTGTATTCTCCACATAGAGATTGGTGGAGCCTTCCACTGCTGCCAGGCGTCCCTTCTTATCCACATAAACCGTCATGTTTACATCGGTCAGCGCCTTGTCCAGATATTCTATCATCTGATCCACCAGTTTCTTTGCCTCCTCGTAGGACTGCTGCTGCATCTCCTCCGCGGACATGGTTCCGGTCCCTGACATGGTTCCGCCCATAAGCTCGCTCATCTTAACGGTAGTCTCCAGCTGACGCATAAAATCTGCTTTCAGGGTCTCATCCTGAAGGAAGAAATCAGAGGACTGACGAAGGAATTCAATCATGGAATCCTTGCTGACAGTTACATTATATCCCTTGCAGCTTACCTGGGCGCCGTCTATGGTGTAGGTTCCCTTAGCGGCCTTTTCAACTGTCAGGGCAGCCTTGAAATTCTCCTGGGCCTTGCATCCTTCTT
>OGIT01000338.1_pt1 | contig 24273 bp, 16 predicted proteins | sample 1571881 | NCBI WGS metagenome assembly OGIT01 (sample SAMEA2582101, study PRJEB24529) | metagenome | biome: Human gut stool | place: China | collected 2011 | reverse complement strand
ATTGGTTTCGGGGATGCGGTATCCTTTACAGATATTAACGGGCTGGTTATCACCAAGGAGGCAATTGCGGTTACATGTGCTGTCATCAGCGCGCTTATTACCCTGCTTATGGGCTTTTACGCCAACCTGCCCTTTGCGCTGGCAACGGGTATGGGAACTAATTTCATGTTCGGCGCCCTGCTCCAGTCCAACACCCTGTCCTTTGGCGCCATCATGGCCATAACCCTGATTTCCGGCCTGATTTTTGTGGTTCTGACCATATTCGGGGTAAGGGATTTGATTGTCAAGGCCATACCCAAAAACATAAAGGTGGCCATTGGGTCGGCAATCGGTTTCTACATTGCCTACCTGGGCTTTAAGAATTCGGGCATCGGAACCTTTACAAATGGAATCGGAATGGGGAATTTCAAGGAACCGGCTGTATTTATCGCCCTGCTGGGTCTGGTTATCATTGCCGTTCTGACGGCATACAGGGTAAACGGGGCCATCCTCATCGGAATTGTTGCTGTCACTGTGATGGGAATTCCTCTGGGTGTGACCACCCTGCCGGATACCTTTGCCAAGATACCGGATGTTTCATCCTGGGGAAATATTGTATTCTGCTTTGATTTCAAAGGACTGTTGTCCTTCCAGGCCATCATATATGTGTTCATTGCCTTTTGCGGGGACTTTTTCTCCACGCTGGGAACTGTGCTGGGAGTGGCCGGCAAGGCAGGTATGCTGGATGAGGACGGAAACATGCCGGGAATCCAGAAACCCTTCCTGGTAGACGCCATCGGCACCTGTGTGGGAGCCTGTACCGGCAATACCACCATCACCACCTTTGTGGAATCCACATCAGGCGTGGAGGCGGGCGGCAGAACCGGCCTGACCAGTATTGTGGTAGCCGTTCTCTTTGCTGTCATGGTGTTCTTTTCGCCCCTGATTCTGATGATACCGGACGCAGCCACCGGCCCTGCCCTTATCTTTGTGGGATTTTTGATGGTATCAGGCATCCGGAACATTGATTTCAGCGATTTCACGGAAGCCTTCGGCCCGTTTGTCATGATTATGTTTGTTATTTTCTGCGGAAGCATTGCGGCGGGAATCGCGGCAGGCATTCTGGCATATATCATCATCAAGACTGCCACGGGTAAGTTTAAGGAGCTGCATCCGGTCATGTACGTGCTGGCTGTTCCGCTGGTCATGTATTTTGTGTTTAAATAGTAGAATTGCAGACAAAATGATAGTTGAAAGAAGGGAAAGATAGAGATGAAGATACAGCCAAGAGATAAAAGAGCACTTCTCAGGGCAGCTCTGGGAGAGATAAAAAGTGATTTGGCTATAAAGAATGTACAGCTGGTCAATGTGATTACCGGGGAAATTTACCCGGCCAGCGTTTATGTATATGACGGCTTCATTGCCCATGTGGAGTATAAGGAGCCGGGCCGGGAGGAACAGTTTGCGAAAGAAGTGGTGGACGGACAGGGAAAATACCTGATTCCGGGTCTGATAGACGCCCATGAGCATATTGAGAGTTCCATGATGACACCCAGGAATTTTGCAAAGGCGGTGATTCCCAAGGGAACCACCACGGTCATCACAGATCCCCATGAGATTGGAAATGTATGGGGCATTGAGGGAGTGCGGTATATGCATGAGGCTTCTGAGGGGCTTCCCATGCGCCAGCTGATTGACATACCCAGCTGTGTGCCGGCTGTGCCCGGACTGGAGCATGCAGGCGCCGAGTTTGGGCCGGCCCAGATAGAGGAGCTGGCTAAGCTGGAGCGGGTTGTGGGGCTGGCGGAAGTCATGGATTATCTGGATGTGATTCATGGAGGCGACCGCATGATGGATATTATCAGAACAGCCCAGGAGCACGGCTTGTACCTCCAGGGCCACGCCCCCTTTGTGGAGGGAAGGATGCTGTCCGCCTATCTGTGCGGCGGTCCTAATACCTGCCATGAATCCAGGACAGCGGAGGAAGCCCTGGAGAAGATGAGAAGCGGTATGCGGGTGGATGCCAGGGACAGTTCCATCACCAAGAATGTGGAGGCCATATGGAGCGGGGTTAAGGATTTCCGTTTCTTTGACAACTTCTGTCTGTGCACCGATGACAGAGAGGCCGATGATATCCTTCACAACGGCCACATCAATGATGTGGTCAGGGCAGCTATCAGATACGGCATGGAGCCGGTGGCAGCCATCAAGAGCGCCACCCTGAATTCCGCCAGGGAGGCGGGATTGCAGAACCTGGGCGCTGTGGCGCCGGGATATGCGGCCGATATGCTTCTGGTAGATGATTTAAGGGAACTGAGGCCCAGCCATGTGTTCTACGCAGGTAAGCTGGTGGCCCAGGAGGGCAGGCTGCTGGCGGAAATTGAGGACAAATCCTATCCTCTGGAGTCAGCCAACTCAGTCCACGTAAGGAAGCTGGCCGCGGAGGACTTTACCATCCATCCGCCTGTATCCCAGGGAAAAGTAAAGGTCAATCTGATGAAATACTATGACATGAATCTCTCCACCACGGATATCGTGTGCGAGGAGGTTGGGGTAAAGGACGGCAGAATAGATATAAGCGGGGACCAGGACCTGAAATTTGTGGCAGTGGTCAACCGCTATGAGGGCAATGACAACATAGCCCTGGGTCTGGTCAGGGGCTTTGGCACAAAGACAGGCGCCCTGGCGTCCACGGTATCCCATGACAGCCACAATCTTACCATTGTGTACGACAACCCGGAGGAAGCCCTTATAGCGGCAGAGGAGCTGGCGCGCACAGGCGGCGGTATGTGTGCCGTGAAGGAGGGAAAGATTCTTCACACGTTGGCTTTGCCGCTGGCAGGCCTTATGTCCCTTAAGCCCGCAGAGGAGCTGGCAGAGGACAGCGCCGTGATGAAGGATGCTAACAGGGCCCTGGGCCTTACCAATATGGAAAATCCTTTGCTCCGCATTGTGACCCTTGCCCTTCCGGTTATACCTGATGCCAAGATGTCGGACATGGGACTGGTGCAGGTGACCGCAAAACGGATTGTGCCTCTGTTTCCGGAGTAAGACGCATGATATATATTAAAAAGCAATAAACAAAACCCCTCCGCCAATAAGTATCAATCAGTTGATTACCTTATTGGACGGAGGGGTTTTATTATAGTTTGATTATGTACATTATTCCGTATACGGCGGGATACAGCTTGTAGTTTCCGTACACGGTTTTATGTATGCGACATGGTTCCCAGGCAGGGGCTGTAGGCTGCCACGGGGCGCCTTCCGTTTCCGCGGTCCTCCCGGGATATCTCTGTTTTCAGGTTCTTCTGGGCTGTGGCCAGCATGAGCTTGATTCTGTTTAACTGGTTCACTTCGCTGGCGCCGGGGTCATAGTCCACGGCAATGATGTTGGACTGGGGGTAATTCCGGCGCAACTCCTTGATAACGCCCTTGCCGACGATGTGGTTGGGCAGGCATCCAAAGGGCTGGGTACAGATGATGTTGTTCACGCCGCTGTGAATCAGCTCCAGCATTTCGCCGGTCAGGAACCATCCCTCCCCTGTCTGGTTGCCCAGGGATACGAAGCCTTTGGCCATCTGGGCCAGCTCGTTGATGGCTGACGGGGGCGTAAAATGCATGCTGGCCGTCAGTTCCTTCCTGGCTGTCCTGCGGAAATACTCCAACAGGGCAATGCCTGCGTTGCACAGTCTGGCGGTGGATTTTTTGGAGCCCAGGTGCTCGGCCTTAAAGTTGCTGTTGTAGAAGGAATACAGCAGGAAATCCATCAAATCCGGCATCACTGCCTCGGCGCCCTCGGATTCCAGCAGCTCCACAATGTGGTTGTTGGCCAAAGGAGAGAATTTCACAAGGATTTCTCCTACAATGCCCACCTTTGGCTTCTTTACATCCAGCCTTGGGAGAGCGTCAAAATCACGGATAATCCCTTTTATATTGCGTCCGAATTCTATCATGGCGGCATTTTTCTTGGACAGGGAGGCAATGCAGCGGGCCTTCCATTTCATATGAAGGGCATTGGCACTGCCTGGCTCTGCCTCATAGGGCCGGGTGGCATAAAGCACCCGCATGAAGATATCCCCGTACACAATGGCCTGCATGGCTTTTGTCAGCAGAGGCACGGTGAAGGTGAAGCCGGGATTTGTCTCCATGCCGTTGGCGTTGACGGAGATAACCGGTATCTGGGGCATTCCCGCCTTTTCCAGGGCCCTGCGGATGAAGCCGATGTAGTTGGATGCGCGGCAGCCGCCGCCGGTCTGGCTCATGAGGACAGCCGTGTGGTCCAGATCATATTTGCCGGACAGCAGGGCGTCCATGATTTGTCCGATGACAATGAGGGACGGGTAGCAGGCGTCGTTATTTACATATTGGAGTCCCACGTCCACTGCGTTTCGGTTGTGGTTCTGCAATACCTCAATCTTATATCCAAAGGAGCGGATAGCCGGCTCCAGAAGGTCAAAATGAATGGGCGACATCTGGGGGCAGAGAAGGGTGTAATCCTTCTTCATCTCCTTGGTGAACACTACCCGGTGATAGGCGCTGGACACCACCCTGCGCTCAAAATGTCTCTGGTCCCTTACCTTTAAGGCTGCAATGAGGGAGCGGATACGTATTCTGGCAGCTCCCAGGTTATTGACCTCGTCAATCTTTAACACCGTATAAATCTTGCCGGAATGGGTCAGGATATCGGCAACCTGGTCCGTGGTCACTGCATCCAGCCCGCAGCCAAAGGAATTGAGCTGAATCAGATCCAGATTATCCTGGGTCTTTACAAAGCTGGCAGCCGCGTAAAGGCGGGAGTGGTACATCCACTGGTCCGTCACCACCAGAGGCCGTTCCACCCTGCCCAGATGGGATATGGAGTCCTCGGTGAGGACGGCAAATCCGTAAGAGGTAATCAGTTCCGGTATGCCGTGGTGAATCTCAGGATCCACATGATAGGGCCTGCCGGCCAGGACTATGCCCCTCTTTCCGTGTTCCTTCAGCCAGGCCAGAGTCTCCTCGCCTTTTTTCATCAAATCATCGCGGGAGGCAGTCAGCTCCTGCCAGGCGGCATGGGCAGCCATCCTGACTTCGGCAGCCGGAATCTGGAATGTCCTTGAAAATTCCTTTACAAGGGTATCGGTGAGAATCTCCTCGTTGGTAAACGCCATAAAGGGATTCATAAAACGCACGTTTTCCTCGGCCAGCGCCTCCACGTTATTTTTAATGTTTTCCGCATAGGAGGTGACCATGGGGCAGTTGTAGTGGTTGCCTGCGTCCGGGCTCTCATTGCGCTCATAGGGGATACAGGGGTAGAAGATGAACTTTACGCCCTGCTTGATGAGCCAGGTCACATGTCCGTGTACCAGCTTGGCAGGATAACACTCGGATTCACTGGGGATGGATTCGATTCCCAGCTCATAGAGCTGCCTGGTGGACTGGGGAGACAGCACCACATGGTAGCGCAGCTTCTTAAAGAACACAGCCCAGAAGGGGAAGTTTTCATACATGTTGAGCACCCTGGGAATGCCTACCGTACCGCGGTCCGCCTGGTCCATGGGCAGGGATTCGTAGTCAAACATCCGGCGGTACTTGTAATCAAACAGGTTGGGAATCTCTTTCTTGGCCTTTTCAAGGCCAAGACCCCTCTCGCAGCGGTTGCCTGAGATAAAGCGGCGTCCGCTTCCGAACTGGTTGATGGTCAGCACACAGTGGTTGTTGCAGCCCTTGCAGCGGGTCATGGAGGTGCTGTACTTAAGGCCGATGATCTTTTCAAGGGAGAGCATGGATGTCTCCGGTTCACTGGCCATGTGATAGCGTTCCCTGGCAATGAGGGCAGCGCCAAAGGCGCCCATGATGCCTGCGATGTCCGGGCGTACTGCCGGGCATCCTGATATTTTTTCAAAGCTTCTGAGCACGGCATCGTTGTAGAAAGTGCCTCCCTGGACCACCACGTGTTCTCCGAGGTCGGAAGCATTTGTTATCTTAATTACCTTAAATAATGCGTTTTTGATAACGGAATAAGCCAGACCCGCGGAAATGTCGGCCACGGTGGCTCCTTCCTTCTGGGCCTGCTTTACATTGGAATTCATGAATACCGTGCAGCGGGTGCCCAGGTCCGTGGGATTTTTGGCAAACAGGGCTTCCCTGGCAAAATCCTCCACACTGTAGTTCAGGCTCCTGGCAAAGGTCTCGATAAAGGAACCGCAGCCGGAGGAGCATGCCTCGTTGAGCTGTACGCTGTCCACTGTGCCGTCCTTAATCTTGATGCACTTCATATCCTGTCCGCCGATGTCCAGGATACAGTCCACATCCGGCTCAAAGAAAGCAGCCGCATAGTAGTGGGATATGGTCTCCACCTCTCCCTCATCCAGCATCAGGGCTGCCTTTAACAGGGCTTCGCCGTAACCGGTGGAACAGGAGTAGGCGATACGGGCGGTTTCAGGCAGCTGTTCCTTTATCTCCCGGATAGCCCGGATGGCAGTGGCCAGAGGGCTTCCGTTGTTATTATCATAGAAACGGTACAGCAGTGTGCCGTCCTCGCCTACCAGGGCAGCCTTGGTGGTGGTGGAACCGGCGTCAATGCCCAGGTAGCAGCACCCCTCATAGGAGGACAGGTCCCCGCTCTTTACGTGGTTGCTGGCATGGCGGGCACAGAACCGGTCATAGTCTTCCTGGTCCTTAAAGAGGGGATCCATGCGCTTTACCTCAAAATCCATCTTAATGCCTGAGGACAGTCTCTGAATCAGTGTCTCCAGAGGAAGGGGCTCCTGGTTATCCTGGGGATTCATGGCTGCTCCCACGGCCGCAAAGAGGTGGGAGTGATCCGGCGCAATAACCTGCTCCGGCGTCAGGCGCAGGGTGCGGATGAAGCTTTCCCGAAGCTGAGGCAGGAAATGGAGGGGACCGCCTAAGAACGCCACATTTCCCCGGATAGGCTTGCCGCAGGCCAGACCGCTGATGGTCTGGTTGACCACGGCCTGGAAAATGGAGGCAGCCAGGTCTTCCCTGGTGGCGCCCTCATTAATCAGGGGCTGTATGTCGGATTTTGCAAACACACCGCAGCGGGCCGCAATGGGGTATATGGCCTTATAATGTTCTGCATAATCATTGAGGCCGGAAGCGTCCGTCTGGAGCAGGGCCGCCATCTGGTCAATAAAAGAACCGGTGCCTCCCGCACAGATTCCGTTCATTCTCTGGTCGATGCCTCCGGTGAAATAAATAATTTTTGCGTCCTCACCGCCCAGCTCGATGGCCACATCGGTCTGAGGCGCGAAGTCCTGAAGCGCAGAGGCCACGGCCACTACCTCCTGGACAAAAGGAACCTCCAGATGGGAGGAGAGGGTGAGCCCTCCGGAACCGGTTATAACAGGGATTACCTGAATGGGGCCGGTTATCTCACGGGCCTTTTTTAAAAGTCCCGCCAGAGTTTCCTGTATATTGGCATAATGGCGTTCATAATCGGAGAATACTATATGGGAAGCCTGATTTAACAGTGCAACTTTGACGGTTGTGGAACCAATGTCGATTCCAAGCGTAAGGGTATTTGTATGTAATTTCATATATGCGGGGTTTTACCCTGACCTCCTTTGTAACTTGACGGCTGTTCCGCCGCGCCATGGGGGAAAACCATGTCCGGCAGTACTGGGGGACCGTAAAGCTGTTTTACATGTATCATAATACAGTTTTATGGGGAATACTGTGACTTATGCAACAAATTCCGGCGCTGAGACGCTGGACATTCATAGTAGAGTTTAACATAAAATAAGTATAAATACAATTGGGGACAGGCGTTAAAAAATCGTGAAGAAATGGCGAAAATTGTGCATGTTTCTAAGGTTCCCTTTTTACTGTTCAGGTAAAATTTATGTATTCTCCCTGAAAAATATTCGGTATAATATAAAATGGAAGGCTATTTCATTTGACAAAAGCGGGGGCAGTCACTATAATGAGAACGTATAATTTCAGAATGGGGGAGAGTTCGCATGATACGGATTTTTAAGACCGAAGACGGTGCTATGCACGAAAAGGAAGAGATGCAGCCTGGCTGCTGGATTGCGTTAACAAACCCTACAGCCTCAGAAATCATTGACATCGCAGATACCTATCAGATTGACCCGGACCATTTGCGGGCGCCTCTGGATGAGGAAGAGCGGTCCCGTATAGAGGTGGAGGATGAATACACCCTGATTCTGGTGGACATTCCTTCCATAGAGGAGCGCAACGGCAAGGACTGGTTTGTCACCATCCCTCTGGCTATCATCACCACCAAGGATGTGCTGATTACGGTCTGCCTGGAGGAGACCCCTGTGCTCACTTCCTTTATGGACGGAAGGGTGAGGGATTTCCACACCTTCATGAAAACCAGGTTTATCCTGCAGATTCTTTATAAAAATGCCACCCAGTTCCTGCAATACCTCCGAATCATTGATAAAAAGAGTGAAGTCATTGAGCGCAAGCTCCACCAGTCCCAGAAGAACGAGGAGCTGATTGAGCTTTTGGAGCTGGAAAAGTCACTGGTATACTTTACCACCTCCCTTCGTTCCAACGAGGTGGTGCTGGAAAAGCTGCTGCGCATTGAGAAGATAAAGAAGTACCCGGAGGACACGGACCTGCTGGAGGATGTAATCGTGGAGAACAAGCAGGCCATTGAGATGGCCAACATATACAGCGGCATCCTGAGCGGCACCATGGATGCGTTTGCATCGGTTATCTCCAACAACCTGAATATTGTCATGAAGTTTTTGGCTACCGTTACCATTGTTCTGTCCATACCAACCATGATTGCCAGCTTCTACGGTATGAACGTAAACTCTCATGGCATGCCTTTTGCGGACAGTCCCTACGGATTTGCCATAGTACTGGGCCTGACCCTTCTGCTGTCACTGTTTGTTGCGTATATATTTAATAAGAAAGACCTGTTTTAAATGAAACCACACAGGCAAATGAAAAGGATGATAGGATGAGATTTTTTAATAAGCTTGAGCGCCGGTTTGGCAGATATGCCATTCACAACCTGATGTATTACATTATCATTATGTATGTTATGGGTTTTGTCATGATGTACATGGACCCCATGTTCTTTACCCGGTACCTGAGTCTGGACGCGGAGGCCATTCTTCACGGACAGGTCTGGAGGCTGGTGACATTTTTGCTTTACCCGCCCACACTGAGCCCCTTCTGGATTATTTTTGCGGCGCTCATGTACTATTCACTGGGCCGTTCCCTGGAGGCGGTGTGGGGAGCGTTCCGCTTTAACGTGTTCTTTTTTATGGGAGCCATCGGCATCATACTTGCCGAGTTTATTGTATACTTTATCTGGGGATGGGATATGCACCTTAACACCTCTTACCTGAGTATGTCCATATTCCTGGCTTACGCGGTGATGTTCCCGGAGGAATACTTTTATATTTACTTTATACTTGCCATCAAGGCCAAATGGCTGGCGCTGTTTGATGCCTTTTTCCTGGTATTCGGGTTCGTATACGGTAGCTTGCCCCAGCGAATCGCCATTTTCCTGTCCCTTGCCAACTTCATCATTTTCTTCCTGATGACAAAGGACTTTAAGAAATACAGCCCAAAGGAAGTAAAGCGCAAGCAGGATTTTAAGGTAAAAACCATGCGGCCCGTAAACCGCACCCACCACAAGTGCGCGGTCTGCGGCAGGACCGACGAGGAAAGTCCCGGCATGGAGTTCCGCTATTGTTCAAAATGTGAAGGCAGCTATGAGTACTGCATGGATCATTTATATACACACCAGCACGTGAAAAAATCGGATTCCCCCAAATCATGATACCGTCTTTCACGTCTGAATCTGCCGTTACACTATTAACTTTCAATTAACTCTCACAATTTTATGGAGGAAGAAACATGAAAAAAACCAAGATTATCTGTACCATGGGCCCCAATACCAGCGACAAAAACATTATGATGGAGCTTGCCAGGAATGGTATGGATGTGGCCCGTTTTAACTTTTCACACGGGGACTACAATGAGCATCAGGGACGCCTGGAGCTGTTAAAGGAAGTGCGCAAGGAGCTGGATATTCCGGTCGCAGCGCTCTTGGATACCAAGGGACCGGAGATCCGTACCGGACAGCTTAAGGACGGCAAAAAGGTGACTTTGAAGGAAGGCCAGACCTATACCCTGACCACCAGGGAGCTGGTGGGTGACGATACCATCGGCTATATCAATTACAGCGGACTGAATGAGGATGTTGCCGCGGGCAACCGGATTCTCATTGACGACGGACTGATTGAGCTGGAAGTGCGCCAGGTGAAGGATACGGACATTGTCTGTGCGGTCATCAAAGGACGAGAGCTGGGAGAGAAGAACGGCGTCAATGTGCCCAATGTAAAGATTAAGCTTCCGGCCCTGACGGATAAGGACAAAGAGGATATCCGTTTTGGAATCAGGCAGGGCTTTGACTTCATCGCGGCATCCTTTGTACGTACAGCTGACTGTATTAAGGAAATCAAGGCCATGCTGGATGAGCAGGGTTCCAGTATGAAGGTTATTGCAAAGATTGAGAACGCGGAGGGCATCGAGAATCTGGACGCCATCATCGAGGCAGCGGACGGTATCATGGTAGCCAGAGGCGACATGGGCGTGGAGATACCGGCAGAGAAGGTTCCCCACATCCAGAAGAAAATTATCCGCAAGTGCAACGAGGCATGTAAAATTGTTATCACAGCCACCCAGATGCTGGATTCCATGATCCGCAACCCAAGGCCAACCAGGGCCGAGGTGACGGACGTTGCCAATGCAGTGTATGACGGCACGGACGCGGTGATGCTTTCCGGCGAGACAGCCATGGGCAAGTATCCTGTGGACGCCCTTAAGATGATGGTTTCCATTGCACTGGAGACAGAGATGCATCTGGACTATGCAGGATACCGCCAGAGGAAGGTGACGGAGCAGAACATGAAGAATGTTTCCAACGCAGTGTGCTTTGCCTCTGTATCAACGGCCCATGACCTGGATGCGGATGTCATCATCGCTCCCAGTATTACAGGCTTTACCACCCAGATGCTCTCCAAATGGAGACCTGGCGCCAGAATCATCGGCATGTCCCCCAGCATGGCTACGGTCCGCCAGATGCAGCTTCAGTGGGGCGTGGTACCGGTATGGTCCCGCCGCGCAGAGTCCACGGACGAACTGATTGAGAACTCGGTGGAGGAGCTTAAGAACAGAGGTCTTGTGGAGGAAGGCGAGCTGGCCGTCATCACAGCCGGAGTCGTAACCTACGCAAGACGCCATGAGGCAGCCACCCAGACCAATATTATGAGAGTTATTAATATCGAGTAGAGCATAACTAAAAAACACTGGACAAGGAAGTCTGCCCGGGAGTACAATTGAACATATTGTACTTCCTGACAGGCTTTTTGCGCAAAAAGGGAAAGGAGACACACAGATAATGGATAAGAAGCCATTCGTAACACTGGAACAATTAAGGGAGATTGAGAGGACATACCCTACGCCCTTTTATCTTTACGATGAAAAGGGAATCAGGGAGAATGCCGCCAGGCTTAAGCAGGCGTTTTCCTGGAACAGGGGATATAAGGAATATTTTGCGGTCAAGGCCACGCCCAATCCTTTCCTGTTAAATATACTGAAAGACATGGGATGCGGCACGGACTGTTCATCCATGACAGAGCTTATGATGTCCAGGGCATGCGGTTTTTCCGGTTCTGACATCATGTTTTCCTCCAACGATACGCCCCCTGAGGAATTTGCCTATGCGGAAAAGCTGGGAGCCATCATCAACCTGGACGACATCACTCATATCCAGTGCCTGGAGGAAACCCTGGGACATATTCCGGAGACCATCAGCTGCCGTTTTAACCCGGGCGGCCTGTTTAAAATCAGCAATGATATCATGGACAATCCCGGCGATTCCAAATACGGCATGACCGCAGAGCAGATTGGCCAGGCATTTAAGATTCTGAAGGAAAAGGGCGCAAAGCATTTCGGCATACATGCGTTCCTGGCCAGCAATACGGTGACCAATGAATATTATCCCATGCTGGCAAAGATTCTGTTTGAGCTGGCTGTTAAACTGAAAGAGGAGACAGGCGTCCATATCGCGTTCATCAATCTGTCCGGCGGCATCGGAATCCCCTACCGTCCGGACCAGGAGCCCAATGACATCCTGGCAATCGGTGACGGCGTAAGAAGGGTCTATGAAGAGATTCTGGTTCCCGCCGGTATGGATGATGTGGCTCTGTGCACGGAGCTGGGACGTTTCATGATGGGGCCTTACGGCGCCCTGGTGACAAAGGCCATCCATGAGAAGCACACTTATAAGGAGTATGTGGGCGTGGACGCCTGCGCCGTGAACCTGATGCGGCCGGCCATGTACGGCGCTTACCATCACATCACGGTCATGGGCCGGGAGGATGAGCCATGTACCCGCATGTACGATGTGGTAGGTTCCCTGTGCGAGAACAACGATAAGTTTGCCATTGACCGCATGCTTCCGGAAATCAAAAAGGGAGATCTTCTGTTTATCCACGATGCGGGCGCCCACGGATTCGCCATGGGATATAATTATAACGGAAAGCTGAAGTCAGCAGAGCTTCTGTTAAAGGAGGACGGCACTGTGGAGATGATACGCAGGGCAGAAACTCCTGAGGATTACTTTGCTACCTTTGATTTTTGTGATATACTGAGGAATATTGACTGATGAATGAAGAGGCATCAGGTATGCCCGGGAGCCCTGGCGCACTGCAGAAGGCAGTCTGCCGGGGCTTTGCTGCGGTTTGAATGTTCATGACAAGGAGGTATGAGGATGGTAAAGATTGGTTTTATAGGAATGGGAAACATGGGAAATGCCATTTTAAACGGGCTTCTCAAGACCCATAGACCGGAGGATATGATATTTTCAGCGGCCCATCAGGATAAGATGGAGGCAGTGACAGCCAGGACAAAGGTGCCCCATGCCGGTTCCAACAGGGAATGCGCGAAGGCGGTGAAGTATCTGATACTGGCGGTTAAGCCCCAGTATTTTGACGCGGTGTTTTCGGAGATAAGGGATGTGGTAACGCCGGAGCAGGTGGTGATATCCCTGGCTCCCGGCGTCACGATTTCCAATATCACAGAGCGCCTGGGCGGCAATGTGCGGGTGGTAAGAGCCATGCCCAACACGCCTGCCATGCTGGGAGAAGGCATGACCGGTATTTCCTGCGGGGAAGGCTCCTGCACAGAGGAGGAAAAGGAAACCGTACGGGATATATTTTCCTCCTGCGGACGGGTGGAGATGGTGGAAGAACGGCTTATGGACGCAGTTGGCTGCGTCAGCGGCAGTTCACCTGCTTTTGTGTACATGTTTATTGAAGCCCTGGCTGACGGAGGGGGCAAATACGGCCTTCCCAGAAAGAATGCCTATGCCATGGCAGCCCAGACTGTCCTGGGCAGCGCAAAAATGATTCTGGAGACAGGAAAGCATCCGGGGCAGTTAAAGGACGAGGTGTGTTCTCCGGGCGGCACCACCATTGCGGGCGTATCAGCCCTGGAGGAGCACGGGCTGAGAAATGCGGTCATCAAGGCGGCGGACGCCTGCTATGAGAAGACCCAGAGCATGAAGTAGGACAATAATATCAAACCAAAACAGAGAGGAAGGAACAGACATGGAAGATAAGGAAAAGAATACGCAGATACCGGTGATACGGCTGGACCGCCAGCTTAAATATGAGGGAAACATTCTTAAGATATACGAGGACAAGGTCCTGGCTAACGGCCATGAGGCCAGGTGGGATTTCATCCATCACGATGGTGCGGCGGCTGTCCTGCCTGTTGCCGACGATGGAAAAATCCTTATGGTGCGCCAGTACCGCAATGCCCTGGACCGCTACACCCTGGAGATTCCCGCAGGCAAGCTGGATGCGCCGGGGGAGCCCAAGGTGGAGTGCGCGTTCCGGGAGCTGGAGGAGGAGACAGGATACAGGGTGGAATCACCGGAGAACCTGGAGTACCTTATGAGCCTTACCACAACCGTTGCCTTCTGCGATGAGGCCATTGACATATTCGTGGCCCACAACCTGATTCCCTCCCATCAGAATCTGGACGAGGATGAGGTGATCAATGTGGTTCCATGTAGCCTGGGCGAGCTGGAGGACATGATATACACAGGAAAGATTACGGACGGCAAGACCATTGCCGCCATTATGGCCTATGCCAGAAAATACCGTTCTGAGGATAAGAAGGACACCATGGTCAAGGGCTAAGTCATAAACCATGTATTTCTGTCATACAGTAGTGGGGGAGAAGCTGCAGCTGATATGTTTCTTACCTGTAAACTGGGACAGGAGGATAATGCATGGGAATGAGGTGGTTAAGGCTGCGTCTGGGGACGCTCACTTATGAGGACTGGCTGTTGTTCTGTTTTACGGCAGGGATTTTTTGCGGTACGGCAGCCGCGCTGACATTTGGCGGTCCCACGGTGCAGGGGTGTATCCTGGGAGCAGCGGGCTCCTTCGGAAGCGGAAACAGGGGAGTAAAGGAATATGTAACTGTATTCAGGCAGAGGGCCCTGGAGACCTGCGGCGGGTGGCTGGCCGGAGTTACTGTGTGCAGCCAGATGCTGTTTGGGTTCCTGACCTTTTACGCAGGGATGAGCCTGGCAGTGGTTCTGTCTGTGCTGACCATCCGCAAGGGACTGTTGGGAATCGCTGCATTTTTATGTACGGTCCTGCCCCATGGTCTGGTCTATCTCCTGGTGTGGTACGTGCTGTCAGGCTGGTCAGGCCAGATTCAGAAAAAGCTCCATATCCTGCCGGGACTTCTGCTGTTAATTATCACCGGCGCAGGGGCGTTTCTGGAGGTTTTCGTTTCACCCTTCCTGTGGGGGCTTTTTCCATAGGGGAGCACAGGATACAAAGGATAAAAGGGGAAGTAAATATGGAATGGCTGTTGTTTGCGTTCGGTTCAGCTGTGTTCGCCGGCCTGACTGCCGTCTTATCGAAAATCGGTGTCAGGGATACGGACTCGGATTTGGCCACCGCGGTCCGTACCGCAGTGGTTCTTGTGTTTTCGTGGATTATGGTGTTCCTTACCGGTTCAGCTGGTTCCATAGGATCCATAAGCGCCAAAACCTATCTGTTTCTGGTACTGTCCGGCGTGGCCACAGGGGCTTCCTGGCTGTTTTATTTCAGGGCCCTTCAGCTGGGGGATGTGAACAAGGTGGCGCCCATTGATAAATCCAGCACCATCCTGACCATGTTTCTGGCCGCCCTGATACTGGGGGAAGGACTTGGGGGTATGAAAATCCTGTGCATGGCCCTGATTGGGACAGGCACCCTGATGATGATTCAGAAGCGGAACCAAGGAGTGGAAAATTCAGGAAGCAGCAGATGGCTTGGGGCTGCCCTTTTATCGGCTGTATTTGCCAGCCTCACCGCTATTCTGGGAAAAATTGGAATACAAGGAGTGGAATCCAACCTGGGAACAGCCATCCGTACCTGCGTGGTGCTGGCAATGGCCTGGCTCCTGGTATTCCTTCAGGGAAAGCAGAAGCATCTGGGTAGAATCGCGCCAAAGAGCTGGTGTTTCCTCATTATTTCGGGATTTGCCACAGGGGCCTCCTGGCTGTGTTATTACAGGGCCCTGCAGGAGGGGCCTGCCAGTATCGTTGTTCCCATTGACAAGTTAAGCATTCTGGTGACCATTCTGTTTTCCCGAATCTTCCTGGGGGAGAGGCTGGACCGCAAATCCTTTGCAGGTCTGGTTCTTCTGACCGCAGGTACGCTTCTGCTGTTATTATAGGAATCCAAAAGGAGAGATGTACGTGAAGAAGAAAAAAACAGGACGAATCTGCTTAAAGCGGCTGTTCCTGGCTTTGTACATACCATATGCAGTGAATATACCCCTGGCAGCCTATGTATGGGCAGGAGGGATTTGGCCGCCGGAGGGAGCCGTTAGCCCGGTTGTGCGGACAGGGCTTCTTGCTGCGGGGCTGGCCTGTACCTGGCTGGTGTGGATGGCTTACAATATCATGCCCAGAAAAAAAGATTTCTTTGCCTCATGGCGGGTGACCATCATGGAAGGCGGCCGGAGTCTGTGCTACAGCGCCCTGTATGGTTTCGCTGCCCAGGCAGCCGTCCTTTTATGGCTGTACCCCAAGGCGTCCCGGGCCGTACATGACCAGAGGGTTCTGTGGATAAACGGCATCTACAGCGCAATCATGCTGTTTATCCTGTTGTGGAACGGAATCCTGCGCATATTTTTCACCTCTGTCCGGCTGCGGCTCAAATACCGCATCCTGATGCTCTTAGCCATGTGGATTCCGGGTCTTAACCTGGGGGTTCTGCTCTATGCCATGAGAATTGTACACGGGGAATATGATTTTGCCTGCTACAAGGAATCCGTGCGCCAGGTACGCGCCCAGTCGCAGATATGCAGTACCAGGTATCCGCTGCTTCTGGTTCACGGGGTGGGGTTCAGGGACCTGCGGTATTTTAACTATTGGGGCAGGATTCCAAGGGAGCTGGCCCGGTATGGGGCGGATATCTACTACGGCAACCAGGAGGCGTTTGCAACGGTTGCGTACAATGCAGGCGATATTTACAGAAAGATACAGGAGATATGCAGGGAGACGGGATGTGAAAAGGTAAATATCATTGCCCACTCCAAGGGCGGCCTGGACTCCCGCTATGCCATATCCAGGCTGGGAGCGGCACCCATGGTAGCATCCCTGACCACCATCAATACGCCTCACCGGGGCTGCCGGTTCGTGGACTACGCGTGCAGGCTGCCCGACGGCCTGTACCGCGCCATTGCAGGTGTGTTTGATTTGTGGTTCGGCAGGTTCGGTGACTCGCACCCGGACTTCTACACGGCCACCCACCAGTTCAGCACAAGAGCCAGCATCTGTTTTAACGAAGAGGTGGCGGATGCGCCGGGGGTTTATTACCAGAGTTACGCATCGGTTATGAGGGATTTCCTCAGCGATCCCCTTTTATGGTTTCCCTACCTTATCATCCGGGCTGTGGATGGGAAAAATGACGGGCTGGTGACACCGGAGTCCGCCATGTGGGGTGAGTTTAAAGGTACCATTGCCAACCGTAAGCACAGAGGTATATCCCACGGTGATATGATTGATTTAAAGCGTGAGGATTACAAGGGATTTGATGTGACGGAGTTTTATGTGGAGCTGGTAAAAACACTGAAAGAAAAGGGATTCTGATATTTTTCAGGGGTTATGTGAGAAAAATATTTTACCATTGCTTTACAACATATTGACATGCAAAAATACCCCCTTCCAACATGTTGTATGTTTTATGTTAATCACCTGAAAATGGGGCCCAAAGTGGGAAAAATGTGTTTGATTTTATGGAAAAATGCAGATATAATGATAGTCAGCATACGATTTTGGGCTACTTTTTGTGAGAAACGGGTTAGGGGAAAATAGCGATATGACGTCCGATATAAAAAGCTTTGTGAGCTACCTGAGGGATGTGAAAAAGACCTCCAGGAACACGGAAATTTCCTACCAGAGAGATTTGATGCAGCTTAAGTCTTTTCTGGAGGATAAAGGAATAACAGAAGTTGAAAAGGTGACTAAGACCAGTCTGAATTCATATATCCTTTTTTTGGAAAAAGAGGGGAAGGCCACGACCACCATATCCAGGGAGCTGGCATCCATGAAGGCTTTTTTCAATTTCATGTTCAAAGAAGGACGAATCCGCAAGGACCCGGCGGAGCTCCTGAAAGCGCCCAAGATTGAGAAAAAGGCCCCTGTGATACTGAGTGTGAATGAGGTCAACGCTCTGCTGGACCAGCCGGGCATGACAACATCCAAGGAAATACGGGACAAGGCCATGCTGGAGCTGTTGTACGCCACGGGTATACGGGTGTCAGAGCTAATCGGGCTGGAGCTTTCGGATCTTAACATGCAGGTGGGCTACATCACCTGCAGGGATGGACAGAAGGAGCGCATGGTTCCTTTTGGGAAGCCGGCCAAGCAGGCTTTGAGCGTGTATCTGGAAAAGGGACGCTCACAGCTGCTTAAGGGTAAGGAATCCCAGTGGCTGTTCACCAATTGCAGCGGCAAGGCCATGAGCCGCCAGGGCTTCTGGAAGATTATCAAGTACTACGGGGAAAAGGCCGGTATCCAGGCCGATATAACCCCTCATACCCTGCGCCATTCCTTTGCGGCCCATCTGATTCGGGGCGGCGCCGATATCCATGCGGTCCAGGCCATGCTGGGCCATTCCGATTCCACCACCACCCATATGTACGCTGCCTATTCCGGCAATACGGTGGGAGAAACCTACCGGGCGGCTTTGCCCAGAAAATAGGAAAATGCGGTAATGATGTTTAAATGAGTCCTGTCTTTTTGACAGGGCTTTTTTGTGTGGTGCAGGATATTAAAGTTCCTTCGCCTGGCTCACATAGGAGAGAATCTGCCTGGCATAGGCGTCAGCCATGCCGTCCGGGGTCAGCATTTCCGGTTCATATTCCGCGTAGGTGAGGGATGCTTTATATTCCTGCATGAGAGCCGGGGACCAGAGAGAGCCGAACTGGGGGAGGAAGAGCCCCTGCTTTTTTGTGTAGCAGGTCCTGGCCGTGGCTTTTGCGCGCGCATCTCTGTCCACATATTCGCCTACGCTTTTATGAATGGCCGTGTCTTCCAGGGGCAGGTAGTAATAGTCCTTATAGTTGGAATAAAAGTACTTGAGCTCTCCCTGGTAGAGGGCAATATTGCATATAAGAGTGTCCCGGTTCAGCTCCAGGCTCACCGGGGCGCTGTCGTATGCCAGGGGCACCGGGATGACGCAGCGGCTTTTCCAGGTAAGGCTGAGGAAGGGGCAGGCATTTCCTGCCATGTCGTCATAGGTAAAAATCTGTTGGGATTCCAGTGAAAACGGGGCTTCCATCATATCCGCATAACACAGGATAGGCAGTATGGAGGGCATGCCCTTTAAATCGTCTTCATTGTGGAGAATCAGCAGGTCGTACAGGAAGGATTCATGGGTCATCAGGTATTCACGGTAAACCTCTATGAGCTGCCCTCCATTGTATTTGTCTTCCCGGGCAAGGCCCAGGAACTGTTCTATGGATTTCTGCTTCATGTTCTCAAGGCCCAGCAGCTTGCGGTAGGGCTTTATTTTTTTGTAGATATCCACGCTTTTTATGCGGTCAAAATTATAGGGCAGGTCCAGCCGGCGGCAGCATTTTAGGAGATAGGGGATATCAAAGCCGTCTCCGTTAAAATGTACCAGTATCTTAAAGCGCTCCATGAAGGTGAAGAAGGCTGTCAGAAGCTCCCTTTCGGATTCGCGCGAGTCGGCAAACCACTGTATGAGCTTCCAGCCAAAGCCGTCGTGGTATGTGCAGCCGATCAGATACAGCTGGGATGTGTCGCCGGAAAAGCCAGTGGTTTCTATATCGAAAAAAAGCAGGTCCTTAAGGGGTCCGATGCGGTCCAGAGGATATGTGTCAGGTAAATCAACAGGATGTTTAATGGTTATCATGTGTAGTCACTCCTTTTTAGAGGGAACCGGATATGAGCTGCGGTCAGTTCCGGATATCCCCTATGGGTTAGTGTATACTAAAAAATCCGGGAACGCAAGTGTCTGATGCCCGGAGTTTGGTCCGAAACAGAATATTTGTTCGGCAGACTTGCATTGAATTCATGGGTATGATATGATGAAGGGCAGGACATTAGAGAGAGAAAGAACAGGAAGAATACATGATTTCTTACGTAAAAGGGCCTCTCATGGCTATTGAGGAAGACGTTATCGTGGTGGAGGCAGGCCATGTGGGCCTGGCCATCCACGTACCGGTCTCCCTGCTCCCGGAGCTTCCGGGAATGGGGAAAGAGGTGACGGTTTATACATATTTTCAGGTAAGGGAGGATGCCATGACGCTCTATGGCTTCCTGCACAGCCAGGACAGGGACATGTTCAGGCAGCTTCTGGGGGTAAACGGCATCGGACCAAAGGGAGCATTGGGAATTCTCTCCGTGCTCCGTCCCGACGACCTGCGCCTTGCTATTGTCAGCGAGGATGTAAAGGCCCTGGCAAAAGCGCCGGGCATTGGCAACAAGACGGCGCAGCGCCTGATTCTGGATTTGAAGGACAAGATATCCATGGACGACGTGCTGGGGAACATGGGCGGCGGGGCCGTCATGGGTGCTGCGGATACAGGCGCATCCGTGGCGGGCCTGGTGGAAGCGGCCAAGGAGGCGGTCCAGGCACTGGTAGCTCTTGGCTACACCAACACAGAGGCATCCAGGGCAGTGAAGCAGGTGGAGGTTACGGACGGAATGACTTCGGAGGATGTGCTGAAGGCGTCCCTGAAGCATTTGTCCTTCCTGTAGGGATTCTGGCAAACGTGAAATTGGGATATGCAGAGGTGTAAATGGAACGCAGGATTATAACAACAGAAGTGACGGCGGAAGACGAGCGCATAGAGACCACGCTCCGACCCCAATGTCTCAGGGATTATGTGGGGCAGGAGAAGATTAAATCCACCCTGAACATCTATATAGAAGCAGCCAAGACCAGGGGGGAGCCCCTGGACCATGTGCTGTTTTACGGCCCGCCGGGTCTGGGCAAAACCACGCAGGCCGGCATCATTGCCAATGAGATGGGAACCAATATGAAGGTCACCAGCGGCCCGGCCATTGAAAAGCCCGGGGAGATGGCGGCCATTTTGAATAACCTCCAGGAGGGGGATGTGCTTTTTGTGGACGAGATACACCGTCTGAACCGTCAGGTGGAGGAGGTGCTGTACCCGGCCATGGAGGATTTTGCCATTGACATCATGCTGGGAAAGGATTCCACTGCCAGGTCCATACGTCTGGACCTGCCCCATTTCACATTGGTGGGAGCCACCACCAGGGCAGGACTTCTCACCGCCCCCCTAAGGGACCGGTTTGGAGTGATCCAGCGGCTGGAATTCTATACGCCGGAGGAACTGAAAATCATTATCCTCCACTCCGCCAGGGTTCTGGGCGTTGAAATCGAAGCAGGGGGAGCCATGGAGCTGGCCAGACGTTCCAGGGGAACCCCAAGGCTGGCCAACCGGCTGTTAAAGCGGGTCAGGGATTTTGCCCAGGTCAAATATGACGGCGTTATTACCCGGGAGGTAACTGATTTTGCCCTGGACATCATGGATGTAGACAAGCTGGGACTGGACCAGAACGACAGGAATATCCTGCTGATGATTATAGAAAAGTTCTCCGGCGGCCCCGTGGGATTAGATACTCTGGCAGCGGCACTGGGAGAAGACTCAGGAACCCTGGAGGAGGGATACGAACCATACCTCCTTATGAACGGTCTAATCAACCGCACCCCAAGGGGCCGCATGGCCACCGAGACAGCCTACCGCCACCTGGGGCTAGAAATGCAGAAACCGCCTTGTTAAGAAGGCTGGGGGTGTGGTATAATGTCCACGTAGGCAATGAGCAGTGCGGAAAAAGGCATGGGCAGATTGCCGTTGTGCCGGCACATAAGGAAATCTGCCCATGCCTTTTTTCATAGGGCGAAGCCCGTGAGTGAGATGGAGCGCAGCGGAATCGAACGCGCACAGAGGACCAGGCAGACGCATCAGCGGACCAGGCAGACGCACTCTGGAATCAGCCGCGCACTGAGAAACCGGCAGACCCACCGCGTACCAGCCGGCGCATCAGCAGGCCCGCGGAAACCAGCCACACAAATCATCAGGCCACAAACCAGCAAAGCAGGAAAGCAGGGGAGCAGAATGGATACAAAAAATTACACCCAAGTTTTAATAGACGGAAAAGTATACACACTGGGCGGCAGCGAGGATGAGAGCTATCTCCAGAAAGCTGCCAGCTACGTAAACGAGAAAAACAGCGCCATGAGGAAGGTACCGGGTTTTACTAAACAGAGCGCGGATTACCAGATGGTCATGACGGAGTTAAATATAGCAGACGACTATTTCAAAGCCGTGGAATGGGGCGAGGGAATGGAGCGTCAGAAGAACGATATGGAGAAGGAGACCTACAGCTTAAAGCATGAGCTGGTCAGCACACAGATGAAGCTGGAGGCAGTGCTTAAGGACTTGGAGGAGCGCCAGAGGGAACTGGATCGTCTGAACCGCCGGACCGCCCAGCTGGAAGGCGAATTAAAGGAAGCCAGGGAAAACCTTCAGAATCTCAGAAATACCCCATCCGCTGAGACGGAAAATAATGCCGTAGTGCAGGCAGTGGAGGAGATAAAAGAAACCGTGGAAGTGGAGGCGGGCATCACACTGAATGCCTCCCGGACGGAATATGTTTCCGGTTCCGGTGCCCGGGAATCATCCCAGCCGGAGGCCGTGCCGCAGACACCGGAAGCAGACGCATCCGCGCAGCAGCCGGACACGCCGGCAGTCCAGACGGCACAGAAGCAGCCGGCTCCGTCACTGCGGGTGTTAAACCCGGCGTCAGAAGCCGGCAGGGGAATGACGGCAGCTTCCACTCAGGCAGCGGCAACCGCGGCACCGCCTGCTGCGCCTGTTGCGCAACCCATTGCGGCGGCGCCCGCAGGGGGAATGACGGATGAGGAGCTTGCCAGAAAAGCACTGCAGGCAGCCAGAAAAGCCGGTTCCCACAAAGGTGGAAGAAGATAAGAAGATTACGAGGGGGATGTCTCATGGGGATACGTGAGGCATCTTTTATTTCAGGGAAACAGTTCAGGAAAGGTTGGACAAAATGGAGAAGAGACAGGTAGAGATACTGGCACCGGCAGGGTCATTTGACAGTATGAAGGCAGCAGTGGCAGCAGGAGCTGACGCGGTCTATATGGGGGGCAGCCGGTTCGGAGCCAGGGCCTACGCGGATAACCCGGATGAAAAGGGGCTTTTGGAGGCAATCGACTATGTGCATCTGCACGGACGCCGTCTGTATATGACAGTCAATACCTTGTTCAAGGAAGATGAGCTGGAGGAGCTGGAAAACTACATGCGTCCCTACTGCGACAGAGGATTGGACGGTGTCATCGTCCAGGATCTGGGAGCCCTGGCTTTCATGCGCCGGCATTTTCCGGGGCTGGAGCTTCATTCCAGCACCCAGATGACAGTGACCAGCGTATACGGGGCCAGGATGATGAAGGAAATGGGATGCAGCCGGGTAGTCACCGCCAGGGAAATGTCGCTGGAGGAAATACGGCGGATCCATGATGAGACAGACATAGAGATAGAGAGCTTTGTACACGGAGCCCTTTGCTACTGCTATTCAGGACAATGTCTTATGAGCAGCCTTATCGGCGGCAGAAGCGGAAACAGGGGACGCTGCGCCCAGCCCTGCCGTCTTCCCTATACAGTGTATGAGCCTGGAGATTTAAGCCGGCAGAAAGACAAACATTGCGCGCCTGAGCAGGCCGGCCAGTCAGGAGCCAGGTCCCGAATCATAGAACAGACCGGAAAAAAGAACCGGAACCAAAAGCCGGCCGCCTCCGGCCGGACAGGCCCATCCCCTCTCAATAAAAGCAGCGAGAGATACGTGCTGAGCCTGAAGGATTTATGCACCCTGGACATCCTGCCGGATATCATAGAGGCAGGCGTGTACTCCCTAAAGATAGAGGGCAGGATGAAAAGCCCCAGATATACGGCGGGTGTGGTGAGCATTTACCGCAAGTACGTGGACCGGTATTTGGAGCAGGGGAGGGACGGATATTTCGTGGAGCCCGAGGACAGGAAAATGCTCCTGGATCTCTTTGACAGAGGCGGGTTCACAGACGGCTACTATGCCCGGCACAATGGACGCGGCATGGTTGCGCTGAAGGAAAAACCGGAGTTCAGGGAGGGAAACCAGAAACTCTTTGAATATCTGGATAAGACCTATGTGGTGGCCGAACTGAAGGAGAAGGTGCGGGGGCATGTGGAGCTGGCAGAGGGAGAACCCAGCCGCCTGACGCTGGAGAGCCGCGGGGAAAAGGTTCAGGTTCTGGGCCAGGTGCCCCAGGCGGCCGAACATCAGCCCATGACCCGGGAGAAGGTATTAAAACAGCTGAATAAGACGGGCGGAAGCCCCTTTAGCTTCGAGACACTTACAGCCCAAATAGAAGGAGATTTATTCCTTCCGGTCCAGGCCCTCAATGAGCTGCGCCGCACCGGCTTTCAGGAGCTGGAGAAAAAGCTCACCAGCGCCAGGGGGCTGACGGGTGAAGGGGGCATAGGACCACAATTCCGGTCTGTGCCCGCCAAAACCGCGGCCCCGGAATCCCGGTCTGTGCCCGCCAAAACCGCGGCCCCGGAATCCCAGTCTGTCCTCACCGCCTTCCTGGAAGAAACAGCCCAGCTTTCTCCTGTGTTGGCCCGCGGTGAGATATCGGTGGTCTATCTGGATGCGGACTTTGTTAATCCCGA
>OGIT01000336.1_pt1 | contig 24328 bp, 48 predicted proteins | sample 1571881 | NCBI WGS metagenome assembly OGIT01 (sample SAMEA2582101, study PRJEB24529) | metagenome | biome: Human gut stool | place: China | collected 2011 | reverse complement strand
AAAAAACTGACCCCCAATTGTTAGATTTTTGGTCTAACAATTGGGGGTCAGCTCAGATTCAAGATATTCCGGACTCTTTCTTTCTTCGATTTGGGGATCTTCCACTGGTAATTCCGGTAGTTGTTCTCTCTGTGGTCGGTGGAGTAATCGGCGTAATCGAAATCCACATCCCGTTCATAGCTCCGATTGTAGTCTCCGTGCCCGTCATCCAGGTAAAAAAACGTCTGCATCTTGCTCCTTCTTTCTCAAAAGCTTCCTAATATATGGAAAGCAATAAATAAATCAGAATAAGGCCCATAAGAAAAGTTTACATTTCAGCGGATTTCCTTCTTTTACTAGTAATTTTATCACGATTACCAGCGTAATGCCAGAACCCCAGTAAACCTGCGGTTCTGGCTATTTTCTTTTGTTCGAACTGCACAAAAACTGCACGGAAAAGGTTACAAAAATTAAAGCCCCATAAACCGGGCGAATTTTTCGGCGACTTCTTTCCGGCGTTTCTGGGTCACGTGCAGATAGATCAGAGTCGTTGTCCGGCTCCGGCTGTGTCCCAGGCGGTCTGAAATTTCTTCCAGGCTGGCTCCGGCCTCCGCCAGCAAACTGGCGTGGGTGTGCCGGAAGGAATGGGGGTGGATGTACGGAAGCCCGGGGGACCGGGCCAGAATCCTGGATAGGTGGGCCTGCCATAACGTTGCGTTGGTGGGCCTGCCGGGATTGTCTCGGGACGTAAACACAAATCCCTGTTCCGTTTCCGGCGCCTTGTACCAGTGCGCTCCGTAGTACAGTTTGGCTTCTATTTGGTAGTATCGTTGCTCTTTGAGTACGGCCAGCACCTCCGGGGAAACCTCTATGGTTCTCCTGGATAGTCTCGTCTTGGGGGACGTGACCTTATACTGTTTATGAACATGATACAGTGTTTTATTTACCCGTATGGTCCCCTCTTCAAAGTCCACGTCTTCCCAACATAAAGCCATAGCTTCTCCGATCCTCAACCCGGTATAAGCCAGAAGGAAAAACATAGGATAGTCCTGCGGCAATCCGTATTCCCGGGCGCACTGTAGGAACGTTTTCAGCTGTTCCCGGTTGAGATATGCAGGCAACCTTTCTTCCGGGCTGTCGTCCGGGCGGGGGAGTTTGACAAACTCTGTAGGGTCCTTCTGAATCAGCCCGTATTGCCGGGCGTCTTTCATCAGCATACGGGCAAACCCGTTGAAGAGAACCAGCGTACTGCGGGCGTATTTCCCGGCCAGACGGTTGATACAGGACTGGTACATGGGAAGGGTTAGCTTCTGAATTGGAACGGCTCCTAACTCATTTTCAAGGGCGTGGGCGGCGGTTATCCTTGTTCGCAAAGTGGATTCTTTGACCGTGGGGGCGTATCTCTCCAGCCATTGTGTAATAAAATTTTTAATTGTAATGGGCGTGTCCGGAACGTATGCCGCCTTTTGCACGTCCAACAATAACTTCCGTGCGGCGGCCTCTGCATCTTTCTTCCTCTGGAAGCCCTGGCGGGACTTCTGACGGCGTTTTCCTGTCCTGGGGTCCGTTCCTATATCAATCCGAAAAGCCCACGTCCCAGCGGGCGTTTTATAGATATACATGTTGCCTCCTTGGGTCTAGGTCGTAACGGTGAAATGGGGTATAATAATACTGCGGGTGGAATTGCCTCTGACTTATGTCTTTTGTTCCATAGCACCTCCTTTCTTTACAAAAGACCCTGGCCATGGGGGGAAAGGATCTTTATACGATGCGATTTTGGCGAGAAAAGCGTCTGACTTTCTACCTTTCCCATTTCTCCTTAGAATCCCTCGGTTCGCCATTACCGAGGGACCTTCTTTATCAGGCCGCTCGTGAAGGAAAAAAGCTGTGTTCCCGAAGGGGAGTAGGCGATAGCTTAGAACTCACATGCTCCTGGGGCTGGCCTGTAAACGTGGTAGGGTGTGGCTAGCGGTCAATGCCAGCGGACTGTAAATCCGCCGCCTCCGGCTTCGAAAGGTTCGACTCCTTCCCTTACCACCATCATTGATAATACCGCCGGATTAAGCGATGGTAGAAATACCAGCACTCTTGAGAAGTGTGGAAATTCGCTCCGGGGTATTCATACAGTCCGGCCGATATAGCTAATCGGTTGTTCACCTCTTACAAGTATCCGGATATCAGGAAACAGCGCTGGGGTGGGACTTGTCCGGGATAAAGATTAGAGCTAGCAGGGTGCGAATCCCTTTCCTGGGCGCAATTGGGCTTCCCTTCGGGGAGGCTCTTTTTTTATGTGTGAAGGGGCCGGATTTCTCCAGCCCCTAGTCTTTAGTTGTTGTTATATCCTCTTTTCCCTGTGTATGGGTTGGTGTTGCCGTGGTGGCTCCAGTTGTTTCCGGTGTACCCGTCAGGATCGCTTCTATGGTGGGGCTGTACATACGTGCCGTCGCTACGATGATAACCGTTTACATAAGTATCTGCAAAGCAAATACTAGATAGGGCCATTACTAACAGGGTGGTTAATGCCAAAACCTTTTTCATTCTTATCATCCTTTCCTTGACTGTATACCATATCGTGCAGGTGCACGGTATATCTTTATTTAAGGCCGACATACCTTACATGGCACGTAGCCTTCGTCAATCGCTTCATCTCTTGTTTCAATGTATTCCTTGTTGCTTTCTGACATTCGTTGAACATATCTACATCCGTCCCTATGGAACTTCCCTGTTCTGGTGTTACCAACATAGGCGAATACGGTAGAGCAGACTAAAACTAACATGGCTGTTAAGGCTAGGACTCTTTTCTTCATAATCCTGTTCCTCCTCCTTTAATTAACGAACTATTATTGCTATTTTTTCTAGTAAACTTTTCTTATCCCATCTGGTTAATGTTTTCAATTCTTTGTGCAAATCCATCAGTTGTTTTACTTGCTTGTTTCCCTGTTTTACAGTGTACGCGTCAAGCCATGCTTTACTAAAATGGGAACTATAATTTTCTTTTTTTATTGCCTCGCCGGCTTCCTTAAAAGAAGTATATCTTGGAATCGGCGGCATTCCATGACTTGACAAGGACCTTTCAATACATTCCACGCGGTATTCTAATCTATCATTTTCCGGATTAGAAAGAAGATGAGAATTTATGGAACTGGTTATGCTGTTGGTCTTTACTTTGTTTTGCAGTAGAGCAATCTTGCCGTATTGTTTTATCGCTAGATTCAAAAGAAACAGCGTGGAAATGGTATTCAGAAATAAAACCACAAGAACCGCGATTTGCAATCTGCTTAGACTTTTTATAGCTCTTTGGATTCCACCAGCCATTTCTGCGAAAGCATTTATAAAATCTTTCCTTCCCACGGGTTTGAGCTTAAGCATTTTCCTTATTCCTTTCTGATGTGTAAGCGATTATGTGTTTTGCTTGGATAAAGTGTTAGATATCCAAGAACTACAAGTTAAATACAGAATTTCTGAAGTTTTCATAACCAGATGACAAAGATTCTTTTTTATGAGTGAATTGTGTTTCCCCCCTTGATTTATAAGACGCCACAGCGATAAATGTAGTTATTGCCAGTGGGAATAAGAGTATAGCTAAAGAATGAGTAAATAACATGATTACAAGGCAGAAGATAATCATGCCTAAAAAGAACATCACACTTGTTTCTATTGCTAAAAATATTATCAGTGTGGCGACTGTCAAGATAATTAATTCCAGTTCAAGGTCAAATAACATTATTTTAGATAACTTAATGCAAGCCACAACAGTCAGCATATATATAATCAACGAACGATAAGGATTCGGTCTTTCCTTTTGTAATTTACCAGAGGCCCATTTAGTGTATTCTTCCAGAGGTTTGGAATTAATATTTGCTCTATGAAGTAACCACATTGCTACTTCAAGTGAAAAAAATTCGATGAATTCCGGCGGTTCCTCCATTCCATATATGTCCGTTTTTGGCGGTAGCCAATAAAGGAAAACAAGGTCATCTTTCATTTCATCTGTTATTAAGAACTTGTTTAGTGTTTCAATTAGTTTTTCTTCCGAAAGGCAAGAAATTTCAGCAAGGCTTTGAAAAGAAATCCATGCGTCATTATGATGAAATAGAATTGTTGCATTTTTCAGCTCGTTTTGTAAGTGAAAAGCAAAAATTTCCGTATGTGATTTCTTCATAGCTTCCCCCTTAGTTCTACAACTTTTCCTATGATCTGCACCGGTAACGATTCTATATCTTTATTGCTATAGAAATGCGGACTGTACACAGCCATATTATTTGCTATGAGCATAATGCCTTCTTCTGTCTTCTTAACTTTCTTTACTGTAGCTTCTCCACCGTTGATTAATACTATAGCTGTGTCGCCGCTTTCAATATCCTCTTGTTTTCGTACTACCACTATATCCCCTTCACAAATTCTAGGCTCCATGGAAGTACCCTTTATCCGTAAGGCAAAGTGTTCCCCTGTGGCCGCCATAGCGGGGCTGATTTCTTCCCACCCGATTATATTTTCTACGGCATCTAACGGAATTCCGGCTACCACTGTTCCTAGGACGGGGATTTTTATAGCCCTAACGGGAGATGATGGGTTGTTTTCAGCGGTATTCTGTTGGTCCATCAGCGTATTCATATCTACATTGAAGAATTTAGAAAACCGCGTCAGGGTTTCAAAACTTGGTTCCCTTTTTCCTCTTTCGTACATACTTACAGCGGATTTAGTCATTTTCAATAACTTTCCTAAATCTTCTTGGGATATTCCTTTTTCCATTCTTAGTTCTCTTAACTTGTTGGAAAACGACAATTTGTTCACCCCCTTGCTGTTCCTATTATAACACGTTGCGTGTAATTTTTAAAAAGAAAAGGTAAACATTTTGTTGACAAGAATTATCTATTGTGGTATTCTATCATTGTCAACGAATTGTTAACGAAAGGGAGGTGACAATATGGACGCGGTGGAAATCGGAAAAAGACTAAGAGAGCTTAGAGGCCACCTCGCAACTAGAGTGGTGGCGAGCCGGGCAGGCGTTACTGTGTCTGCTTGGAATATGTATGAGCGAGGGAAAAGAATTCCTCGTGACCCTGTGAAAATTAGAATTGCCAATATGTTCGGCAAAAGTGTCGCTTCAATTTTTTACAATTGATGTACACGAAACGTCTACTGTTAGAAAGAGGAAAAAAATGACAGAATTAGAGATTTTTAACAATCCTGAATTTGGACTAATCAGAGCAGTTGAAATTGACGGTGAAGGCTGGTGAGTGGGAAAGGATGTCGCTGAAGCTCTTGGCTACAGCAATGTGCGAGACGCACTCAGAAAACATGTGGATGCGGAAGATAAGGGCGTCGCAGAATGCGACACCCCTGGTGGAACACAGAACATGACAGTCATCAACGAATCCGGCGTGTATTCCCTGGCGTTTGGTTCAAAACTCCCGTCTGCAAAGAAATTCAAGCATTGGGTAACGTCAGAAGTTCTCCCTTCCGTTCGAAAGTATGGAGCGTACATGACGGAAGAAACATTAGAAAAAGCGCTGCTGAATCCTGACGGACTCATTAAAGTCCTGACTGCTCTCAAGAACGAGCAAGCCAAAACAAAGGCTCTCAAAGAAGAAACCGCAAAACAGAAGCAGTTAATCGGAGAACTGAAACCGAAAGCCGATTACACCGATAAAATCTTGGCCAGTAAAGGAACAGTCCCCATTACAGCCATTGCAAAAGACTATGGCATGAGCGGGCGGGCAATGAATAAAGTCCTGGCAGATTTGAAAATCATCTACCAGATGGCAGGGCAGTGGCTACTGTACAGCAGATACCAGGCGAAAGGCTATACGCATAGCAAGAGTTTCGCCTTCAACCATGCTGACGGCAGTCCTGACGTGAAAATGACTACGGAATGGACGCAGAAAGGCCGTCTGTTCTTGTACCAAAAGTTAAAGAAACATGGGATTCTTCCCATGATTGAGCAGTAAAAGGAGGGTGCTATGGAATTGATTGAAGTCAGCATGAAGCTGACCCCGGGACAGCTTTTCGAGCTGTCCGCATTGGTCCAAAAATGGCAGGACCATGAACGGAAAATCGAAATAAAAAAGCCGTGCCCAACTATGGTTCTGGATGGCTACGAAGTTCAAAAACCGGAAATCACCGAGATGGACGATTTAGAGAATAGAAAAATGTTCTTTTCCGGAATTGAGTTCACTCGGCTTGAAAAGGGAATTAGCAAAAAGGAATTTGTCCAAACCTATTTAAAAATGTCTCCTCAAAATTGGTATGCAATTTCAAAAAATTATGAAAAGGCAAAAGAAGGCACGCTGTGCAAAATCGCTGATTGCCTAGGTACTACCTATAAAGAGCTAGTAAAAAGGGGGGGTGAGGGAACATATGGGAAAGCTTGAAAAAGTCTGGGTTATTATCTGCCTGCCGTTCCTATGGGCCTGGCATGAGCATAATACGGCAACTCTAAGGATTATATATATAACCGCAATTGCCGCGGCATTGTGGGGAGACAGTGGAAGGGGGATTTAAGTTGTACGTTCTGGAATACAAAACGTCCTTCAACGGGCCTGAAATCAAAAGGGAATACAGTTCTCTTGCCGATGCCATGGTAGCGGCTCGTGACGAGTCCCTGTACCGGGCAACGGTCTGGGAAATGGACGGAGAACATAGACACCTTGTTATGAGACGTTTCAAGGGGGTGTGAACATGGTTGACGCGGTAAAAATCCTGCATGAGTTGGCCGGGGAATTTGAATCCATGCAGAAACGCCTGGAGAGCCTGGAGGTATGGAGAGAAGTGAACGATATATACCCTGAAATCCCTGGTGTGATGAGTGCGGGGGATGTGGCTACGGCTTTAAATTGCTCAATGGCTACGGCCTATGACATATTTAAAACCGGGCGGCTAAAAACCGTTCGGCATGGGAAGGTAGTCCGCTGCACTAAAGAGGCATTTATTCAGTGGATGGCAGAAGGGGGAGATGTAAGAAATGAAAAAGAGTGTGGATGAGTTGTTTCGAGACCCGGAACAGCAGAAAAAAGATGCAGAGTTTATCCGGCGTATGACGGATTTTATGGAAAACCACGAATTCTTCTTTGATGACCTGGGGCTTATTTGCACTGACTATGAAACATTGGAAACGATGATTCCGGGGGAAATGCAAAAGAAGAAACACCCCAATGGAATTCTCTACATGAAAGAATGGATGGGTCATACCTACTATTGCAACTGGTTTTGAAACGGAACAGGAGGAATGAAAATGAAACTGTTTGAAATCAACGAGGCAATTGAAAGATGTATCCTCGACGGCGAAAACGTTGTGGACACGGAAACCGGGGAAGTACTGGACGTAGAGGCACTCAATAATTTACATATGGCGTTCAACGAGAAAGCGGAGAACATTGCAATGTTCATCCGCAATCTGGATGCGGAAGCCGCCGCATTAAAAGAACAGAAAAATATTTTCGCCGCACGGCAAAAGGCGGCAGAAAACAAACGGGATTCTCTAAAGGAATATCTTGCAATGTGCTTGCAGGGTAAACCGTTTAAGACTGACCGGGTAAAGGTCAGCTTTAGAAAATCTGAGTCCGTGAAAGTCACGGCCCAGGATCAGATTCCGGAAACATATCTGGTTTATTCCGCCCCCTCGGTAGACAAAGCCGGAATTAAAAAGGCTTTAAAGGCCGGAGAAAACGTTCCTGGCTGTGTTTTGGAAGAAAAGCAGAATATCCAGGTGAAATAGGAGGAAGAAATGGACGAAAGATATACGAAGTTATCAGCAATTCCAAATGATGCGACAAAACCAATTCCTTTCGGGAAATTAAAGGGGAAGTCTGATATCAACCCCCAGTGGAGATATGAAGCGCTTACAGAGGTATTCGGCCTTTGTGGAGAAGGATGGCGGTATGAAATCGCTGATACAAAAATGGTTCCGGTCCAGGCCACTGGGGAACTGATGGTGTTTGTTTTCGTAAACCTTTATGTAAAAACAGATGATGGTTGGTCAGCCCCCATCCCAGGAAGCGGCGGTGATTTCCTGATTCAGAAAGACAAAAACGGCCTTCATGGAAACGACGAGGGCTTCAAAATGGCAATTACAGATGCCCTGGGTACGGCGGCTAAGATGGTCGGTGTGGCGGCCTCTGTATACCGTGGACAGTACAAGACGAAATATCAGAAAGAAGTGGAAGAAGAACCGCCTAAGCCAACGGTTCTATACGCCACCCAGAAACAGCAGAACGAACTGGAAGTTCTGTGCCAGAAAACCGGAGCCGACTTAAAAAAGGTACTGGCATGGGTACACTGCCAGAACTTAAAAGAACTAACCGTTCCGGCCTGGCAAAGAGCGGTTGCCGGGCTGAGAATTAAAGAACAGAAAGAGGCGAAAGCATGAAGGCTCATAAATCAATCCTGGTCCAGCCAGAGGATTGGAATGAATGTTGTGTGTGTGGAGGACGGGCGGAAGCCTGTCACCACATATTCGGCGGTCCGAATCGGAAGATATCTGATAGAGAGGGATTTACGGTCCCACTTTGCAATCGGTGCCACAACATGAGCGACAACGGGGTTCACTTCAACATGAGCCTGGACCGCTATATGAAAAGATGGGCGCAAAAGAAGTATGAAGAAACCCATACCAGGGAGGAATTTCTAAGGCTGATAGGGAGGAACTACCTATGAAGTTGATGGCAATAAAAGAAATGGTTCCGGCTGGCAGGGATACTGCTGATGTGACTATCACAGTGAGAAGCACGGCAGGCCTAGCGGAATTTTCTGAGGCCGCAAATGGCTTGAAGAAGGGTAAGGAATGGGAGGTGGTGTTCAAACCGGTGCGGCGGAAACGCTCTCTTTCTGCCAATGCCTATGCCTGGGTACTTATCGATAAGCTGGCCCAGAAGCTGGGGATTTCTAAGATGGATGTATACCGGGAGCAAATTCGTTTGTATGGAAACAGCTACGTCGCTGTAATCAATAAGGCGGATTTGAAGCGGTTTAAGGAAACATGGACCGGTAACGGCCTTGGGTGGATTGTTGAACCTTTGAACGAAAGCTTTGGAAACGTTGAGGTGCTTACCTATCCGGGAACATCAACCTACAACACGGCCGAAATGGCCAGGTTCATTGACGGTCTTGTAACGGAGTGCCGGGAACAGGGAATTGAAACCATGGAGCCAGAACGGCTGAAATCTTTAGTGGAGGCGTGGAAATGAAAAGAAAAAGAACTGAATGGGCGTTGTATCGTCTTTCCACAAGTAAATTGCGGTATATGGAGCTTGGATTCATGCGGAGGTCTGCACTGGAAACCAACACATACCACATTGTGTATGGTCGTTACAAACGACTCAAGCAGAAGCAATGGGCATACCACGTAGCTTTCAAGCGGTGGCTTGCACGGAATCAACTGAAGTGCGTGGTTTTTTGGAAGGGTGAGGGGCGTGGCTGAACGTAGAATGATGGCGAAATCCGTTATTGACACGGATCAATTCATGGAATTGCCTGCAACGGCACAATGTTTATATTTTCACCTCCTGTTAAGAGCTGATGATGATGGGTTTGTTTCTAATCTGAAACAAATCATGCGCATGACGGGCGTTAAAGAAGATGATGCCAAACTGCTAATCACGAAGCAATTCTTGATGCCTTTTGAATCTGGTGTTGTGGTCATCAAGCATTGGCGGATTCATAATCTCATCCGAAAAGACAGATACAACAAATCTGTCTGCAAGGAACGTAACGAAATCGGAATGAACGACAATAACGAATATGTCAAACTGGATGGTTGCCAAGTGGTTGTCAAACGGTTGCCAAGTGGTTGCCAAACGGTTAACCCAGGTAAGGTAAGTATAGGTAAGGTAAGTATAGGTAAGGTAAGTATAGGTAAGGTAAGTATAGGTAAGGACACTACCAAACCAACACGCCACCAATACGGGGAATATAAAAATGTACTCCTTACTGATGCAGACGTTGAAAAGCTGAAAGCGGAATTCCCTGGTAACTGGGAAAAACGTATTGAACGATTATCGGCGTACATGGCCAGCACGGGCAAGAGCTATAAGAACCATCTGGCTACTATCCGGAATTGGGCAAGGATGCAGAAAGAACGTGACGAAAAATCCCGGGCGACGGAGGTGAAGCAATTTGCCGGGAACGAGGACGAGGAATGGAAGAAGCAGGACGACGAGCTACACGAGTTAATGAAAGAGAGGGGCTGGATGTAATGGGAGAAGCGGAAATCGGAGATGTTGTCGCGGCGGTCGTTGGAAAAGCGGGGAGTGGAAGACAGCTTCCCGCACCTGGTGACAGGTACGAGGACGGGCTTCTGGTCTGTGGGAAATGCGGCGGACGGAAGGAAACGTGGATACAGATTTGGGGACAACAGAGGCTTGTAAGATGCGTTTGTAAGTGCCAGCTTGATAAATACCATGCAGAACAAGAAAAAATAGCTCAGAGACAATCCTCGATGAAAATACGGGCATTGAAAGACGCTTGTTTCCCGATGACGGCAATGAACGGGTGGAATTTTCGCCAGGCAAACATGGACGAAAATTTGAAGGCGGTCAAGCGGTATGCGGATAAATGGCCAGAGATGAGAAAGAAGCGGCAGGGGCTTCTCTTCTACGGGGACGTTGGGACGGGAAAAACCTATGCGGCGGTGTGCGTGGCCAATGCGGTCATGGAGCAGGGCTATAGCTGTATCATCACTTCTGTGCCCAGGCTTGTGCAGGCGCTGGACGGAAACCGGGATAAGGTGGAGTTCATTGACTCTGTGAATCGGGCGGAATTGCTAATCCTCGATGATCTGGGGACGGAACGGGCCAGCGAATACATGAATGAGCAGGTATACGGGATTATAGATGGGCGCTACCGGACCGGAAAGCCGCTCATCGTGACTACTAATCTGGCGCTGGCGGATATGGTTGAGTGCAGGGACGGCCGGAAAAGAATCTATGACAGAATACTGGAGCTGTGCTACCCTATCCGGTTTTCCGGGCAGAGCAGGCGGCGGAAGGAACTGTTGGAACGGTCAGCGGAAATGAAGAAATTATTGGGGGTGTGAAATGGAAAAAGAATTGGACCTTCTGGAGAAAATTCAGAGCTACTGCAAGAGCCAGCCTTGGTGCGGCTTATGCAAGTACAGTGATATGGGGTGCGGCTGTACATTGGGGCGGCCGGTGGATTGGAACTTAACGCTACTGAAAAAAGAAGCGGAAATGAAGAAGGAGGAAAAAAAGAATGACTAGAGAGATTTTGTTCCGTGGCTATTATCCTGGAGAACATAAGTGGGTATATGGGTCTTACATACAATGTGGAGAGGCTATAGAACTACTCGAAAAAAATCCTGCTTTTATAATCAAGCAAAAAGATGGGAGAAGGTTTGAGTATTGGATGGTTGATAAATTTACCGTCGGACAATACAGCGGCTTTGATGACCATGATGGTAACAAACTGTTTAACGGAGATGTTTGCTACGTTTACGGACATGAAGAAATTCGTGGAACGGTAAAATATTCTTCATTGTTTGGGAAATGGTTGTTTAAGTTTGAAGATAAGAAATTCAAGAATCAGACGGTTTTAGAAGGGACAAAAATTGAACTATACAATTCTCATTTATGCTTGGTTAAAGTTGAAACCATTCATGACGAACAAATTAAAGAGAAATGGGGTGGCAAGGAATGACTAGAGAAATCCTGTTCCGGGGCTATTGTCCGGATGAAAAACGTTGGGTTTACGGATACTACTTGAAGCACAAAGGATGCCCAGAAGATGGCATTGAAGGTTGTGAAGCAATCGGGGTACCACAGAAGGATATGTGGTTTGACTGGAAGAAAATCGACCCTTTGACCCTCTGTCAATATAGCGGCTTCAATGACAGATACGGCAATCCGCTCTATCACGGCGATAAGGTTCGGATGCTCGATGCACTTGATGGAAGCAAATGGAAAGATGCTGTGGTTATGTATGACGAAAACAGGGGAGAATGGATGCTTGAGGTTTTCCGCAATTTCGAACGATTGGTAAAAGACAAATATGCGCTTGGGGCTTCGTTCATCCACGAACGGTGCGTGAAGGCATACGACGTATTGAATGAAAGAACCATCTACGACGATTACATTAAGGAAAAATGGGGGAATGAGGAATGAATAGAAAAAATGGCGCCTATCGGCGGAATCTGTCGTAAGAAATTTAAGATGGGCTGGGGTTTTGTGTGGCTGGCTGAAATGAAGGAGGATCTATGTATCTTGAAAAGCTGACCAATGAGGAATGGCTGGAACTGGAGAAGCGTTGTTTTTGCTCACGAGTCGCCAAGAAGTTCAAAGCTGTCAGATGCGGTGATGGTGAATACAAAGTCACGTTTAAGGAGTGGTGGCCGGGAAGCTGGCTGGAAACAAGATATGTAATCTATGACTTCTATTCACCGGAGTGTTGGGACACGATGGTCTATGAAGAGGATGTCAAGGTTTTTTATGAATTTATGTTCGAGAAATTCGGAAATCCTTATGCGGTTGATTTTTTCAAAGCAAGAACTGGTGTTGATGGGAAGGAGAATGAAAATGAAACTTGCTGATGTGCTGCCGAAGATTGCAGGGAACGTGGAAGTTAGTGAAGGTACTGATGTACAAAAGAAACTTCTTCTTAAAAGCGAATCCGTATTAGAAGAAAAGTTTTTTAGAATTTTCCCGTATTTAAATCGAGAAGTTATTTCTATCCGCGCAAATAGATATGTTTGCGATTGTGAAGAATCTTTTGTCGAAATTTCCGTCGAAAGCAAGGAGAAATAAAATGGAACCAATCATTAATCCATGGGTGTTTTACTTTATCAATGTCCTGGATCGTTTAAGCACGCTGATTGCGGTTGGAATGCTCGTGTGTGTTGCAGTTATTACTTTTGCTGGAATGGACTATTACGACTATGACGCCACTGATGTCACGAAACGGAGAAGTGTGAAAATGATCAAGGTGGCGGTGATTCTTTTCGCGCTGCTTGGGGCAGTCCAAATTGGATTACCTGACAAGAGAACGATGTACCAGATGTTGGCGGCCAGCTATGTGACACCGGATAATATCGAGACGGTGCAGTACAACGTGGTTGATCTTGTCCGGCAGATTGCTGACGGGTTGTCAAAAGCAAAAAAATAATCCACAACTTTATCCACTGTCAAGAATCAATAGAAGAGGGCGTAAAATCGAGAAAGGACAAGATATGCCGAGGTGTGAGAAGATAGATGTACGGTGGCCGGGAAAACCGGCTCCTATCGAATCCCTGAACCCAGAATTGAAAATCGCTATGCTACAGCAGGACCTGGACAGGGCGGAAAACAAGCAGGGGAGAATGGAAGGCTGGATGAAGAGAATGAGGGAAGAAAACGCAAGACTGAAAAAGGAAAACGCGGAAATGAAGGCGGCTCTTAACTGCATGATAGATGCGTTGAATAATACGGTTTATCTACGGAGCCGGGAGGCGTGGCTGGAAAGGAGTAGAAATGAAAATATACGTGCTAGATGAAAGTAACTACCAACTGGCCCATGAACAGGCGTTAGTACTGCGGGATTGGCTTGATGGGCAGGTTGAGAGGCTGGGAAGCTGGCCTATCGACGCGATGGATAATATTTTATTTGCCCTGGAAGAAGCGGTTGAAAATGAGGCGATTAACGCTGATGAGGAGGCGGAGAGATGAGCTACGAAACGAAAGATTGGATGCCTGGAGGGTCTGACATGGAGCAAAGGTTTTCTGATGCTGAGGATATGAATAGATTTATTTCTAAAAAGCTAGGCGCACGGGAACGGCTGGAGGTGCTAGCAGAAGAAGCGGTAGAGTTGAGTCAAGCGGCCTTGAAAATGATCCGGGCTTATAAGATGGGCGGGGCAGTAAACCCTACACCCATTACCCCTAATGAGGCATTGGAGAACCTATTTGAAGAAATTGCTGACGTTGAACTTGCAGTGGAAGCCTTAGGATTCTACTACATGAGTAGGCGGAGAATCAGCGAAATTAAGGAAGAAAAGAGAAAACGCTGGTTTGAGCGGTTAAAAGGAGCGGAAAAGAATGAATAAAGTAATATTATTGGGAAGATTGGTACGTGACCCGGAGGTAAAGGCTTCACAAAATGGAAAAATTTTTACTCAATTCTGCATTGCAGTTGACCGGCCTTACGTAAAGGGAAAAGACCGGGAGACGGATTTCATCAACTGTGTCGCGTTTAATAAGACAGGTGAATTTATCGGAAATTACTTCAATAAGGGACAACGGATTTTAATTGAGGATGGAAATTTACGAGTAACGTCTTTTGACAAGAACGGTGAAAAAAGATTCACGACAAACGTTGTGGCTAATAAAGTAGCGTTTGTCGATAAGGCGGAAAAGAAGGCTGTGAGCAATGATCCTATGAAAAGTTTCGGGTCGGAAGTGGGGTATGATGAAGAAATACCCTTTTGAGGAAGGCAAAGGCCCCGACGGGTGGATGTACTATATTAGCGAATGGGCCATAACACATGGATACGACTAGAGGTGAAGCGAATGAAACGATACTCAACGGTGGGGAAAACGGGAAACGTTGACGATTATATCAACCCGGGGGCAAGTGATGAACTGCCCCCGCCGCCAGAACTGGCCGATGACAAAGAGCATATAAGAAAGCTACAAGAGGACATTAAAAGATATGCTTGCCAGGATGGCCAGCTACGCGCACAAATTGCAGTTTTGAAGCGGGAAATAAAGCGGCTAGGGTGTTTGCTGGGTGAAAAACCAAAAGACGTTGATAAGCCAACTGTGCGGGAGCTACGGGGGCTGAAAGGATGGAATTGCCCAGAATTGGCTAGGCAGGCTGGATTTACGTATGACTGCGTTTATAAGCGGGAAAGGAAAGTGTACGCGTGGAAAGAGGAACAGAAAAAGGCCGTAGCAAAAGCCCTTGGGGTGGACGTGGACTCTGTGGATTGGGAAAACTGAAAAGGGTATATTGCTTTGAAATTCCAGGCCGTCCAGTGACAAAAAAGAATTCCGGAAGGTACTGTGGACCGGGCAGGTTCCGTCCGTCTGCGGCGTATGAAGCATATGAAGCAGTGGCGGTCCCGACGTTGAAGAATCAACGGAGAAAGCTAGGGCTTAACTACCCCATTGACCGGCCGTGCGAACTGTACGTCCATTACTATATGCCATCTCGGGCGGCGTGGCCAGATCTTGTGGGTCTGATGCAGGCAACAGCGGACCTGCTGGAAGCGGCTGGGGTGCTGGAAAATGACCGGCTTATCCTGTCTTGGCAGGGAACCAACATTGAGGGGATTGATAAGAATAATCCTAGAGCGGAAATATCATTGTATCCGGTCTGGCTGAGAGATGATACGAGAGGCTTTTGGGAACTTGACCCTATGACCAAAAGGAGGCTTGAGAATGGATACTATGAAGATGAAACCGGAAGTACGGGAGAAGATTAGGGCGGTTTGTGGCCTGTACGAGAACGGGCGGCATGACCTTTTGGACCTTTTGAGGGTCCATGACCTGGGCAAGCGTGGGCCGGAAATCACGCTGGAATTGGCGCTGGAAAGCATTGACGATGATCTGGACAGCCTGCGGAGATTGAGAGACGCCTTGAAAGGCGAACAGGCTATGGGACATTTGAAGAAGGAATGGGGGATAAAATGAGTCTTTGTGATGAATGTCAATTGAAGGGAACTGTTTGCCTGTGGAGAGACACAGACGGGCTGGAAACCTGCAAAGATTTTGTGAAAAATCCGCATAGCCGTTATCAGTTTTTCGAACAGGAACCTTGCGGAAAATTTGCAGAAATCGTTGGGAACATCTTTGATGAAGAAAAAGTTTTGTACAAGAAGAAGGCTGAACAGTATGCCCAGGGTGACCCGCTGGCGAACTTCCGGGGCGGTGCGGCTTTACAAGGACTGAAGCCTGAGTCGCTGGACGACTGCTTTAAAGTCCTGCTGATGTACATGGCAAAGCACGTGGCGTTCGTCTATCAGTCCGGTACGTTGGGGAGCAAGGAAGATGAGTCCCTGGGAGATATAGCAGTATATTCCAACATTGCACGGGCTATGTGGCGAATGAAGCAGGAAAACGAATGAAGCTGGATGCGTGGCAGGTGTGGCTGTTATTTGCTCTGATCATACTGGGGCGGCCTTGGAGTTATGCCGAACTAGTCTTTCTCGGGGTTGTCCTGGGGGCGTGCTGGGCGTTAAAGGAGTGGCGAAAATGAAGTTAAGGGTCAATGCTGGGTATGTTATGGTTGAACGGAAGAAGGTTGACGCTCATGGGCTTTTGCTCCCATATGACAAACGGGAAGTGAACCGGGGCGTTGTGGTGGGAATGGGGACCATGAGGGACAGCCGGGGGAACAAGATTCTTCCGGCGTTCGGCCCTGGGGATACGGTGCAGGTCGAACCGTTTGTAGGCTACGAATACAACGATTACCTGTTTATACCATATGAGTACGTATACGGGGTGGTCACCGATGATTAAGGATAAAATATATAAAAAGGTGGAACGCCGCTTGTATACGTATAACGAGCTCCGGCGGGCTGTCCTGGACGCAAGGGCAGAAATGGACGGCCGCAAAGGAGTGATGGAAGGCGGCGGGGGCCATGCGTTTGTGTCTGACCCTACGGCGGCCCAGGCCATAAAGCACTTCACACCGCTTCGTGCGGTGCTGATCTCTGACGGGCGGGGGAATATTGAGGAAGTGTACAGGCCGGAAAAATGGCTGTATCTCATCGGATCTGTGTATCAGCAAATGGACCCGGATAAGCAGGCGGTTATCAAGGCGAGGTACTGGGATAAGAAGCCAACGGTTAACATCAGCATCAACTATCCGGCGGGGCAGAGAACCGTATATACCTGGTGCAACGAATTTGTACAAGAACTGTCCTTGCTGGCGTTGAATGAAGGGCTTGTCAGAATAAAAAAGAACCCTGGGGATTAACCCCAGGGCTTTGTGTTTAGCACTCCTTTCCGTTCTTGATCACGTCTTTTGTGTCGGCTGTTTCCAGCCAGAATTCCGGCAGGGTGATTTCGTCATCATACCATTGGAAGACCTCTCCGTTTTCCGGGGGTTCAACCGGGATGGGGACGACAGAAACATAGACAAGTTCTGTCCGGGCTTTGTCGTGCTTGTCGGCGCGGCGCCACCAATCGTTCTTATATTGTTCAATGGCGGCATCCATTGTCATATCCAGCCCCAGGACGTGGTTGAACACGTCTCCACTGCGTTTGGTGAATACGGTTGCGATTGCGATTGTTTTCATAGTTTATTCTCCTTTCAATGGGTGGCGGGGAAGAACCCCGCCTTTGGTTTAATGTTTGGAGTAATATGCCAACCGCTGGCATACTCTTTCGGCGTCGCTGTCAGGCAGGTCGTAGATTCGTTTAATCTCTTCTTTGTCTTCAGATCTCCATCCAGCATCAAAAAGTGATGCGGCTAGTTCTAAAATTACGGGGTCTTTTTCCAGGGGCTCCACGGTATAGTCAAGATAGGCAAGGGGGGATTCTTCCGGATCGTAATCTTCCGGGTAGTCGAAATCTCGATTGGTTCCGGCTACATAATCCTTTGCATAATCAACCAGATATTCAACGTCTTCAACTTTGAAGGCGTCCATGTCCTCGTTGTAATTGGAGGCGTTGCAGGCGTCTTCAAAGAAGTCCCTGCTAAAGTCTTCTCCGGTGTTGGGGTCCCGCATGGTGATTTCCAGGATGTTGTCGTTGTCATAAAACTTGGTCATGGTCAATCTCTCCTTCCATGGGCTTTTGCCCATTATAACATATTATGTGGGGTGTTTTTGGAACTGGAAGCGGGCTTTCGGGAAACCCGCTGTAACTTTTTCCCTTTGTTGGGAATATAATAACATTGCTAAACAAATTTGTCAAGCATTTTTTTAAAAAAGTTAAAACTTTGCAAAAAGGTTTATAGATTTTGCAGAATTTTTTTTGCGCCGCGAAAAATCCTGCGCTTCCAATTTGTATTTATGGTGTAGTTGGTGTAGCTTGGGTTGTTGATTGCATCTTTTACTTCTTCTTTTTCTACCATTGAGGCGTTGACGAGAAATTTCAACCCTTCAGGGGTTTTTGAAAAATTCAGCTTTATAAATTCTTTAGTTTCCGTAATATATTGATAGCGGATCTCCCAGCCAATCGTGTTTTCGAAGCTTATAATGTCTTTAATCATTTTTTACACCTCCTTTAATAGTTTGCGAGGGTGGCGGCGTCGTCGGGATGGAGGAACCATTTTGAACCATATTTGGCTCTGATAGATTCCATGGTGGTTTTCCCGCGGCTGTGGGTTCTGCTGTAGGCCGGTGCCCAATACCAACGGGCTTTGTTACGACTCCATCTGCAATGCAGGGCTTTCAGCTGTTCTTTAGCGGGGCGGGTGTCGCCAGAAATCCAGATCCAATCGCCGCAGATTTCAACGTCCAGTTTTAAGCTGAGAAGTAAGTCGATTACAGCCTTAAACGCTTTGCCCTCATCAGACACGGTTTGTTTCTGATTATAGGATTTAGCCCCACCCCTTTCTAACATTTTCAGGGCTTGCTGGTATTCATCGTTCATTTCGGAAAAGGCTTTAGCGTCGCCTCCGCAATCCGGATGAAGCTGTTTGGCAAACGTTCTGTATTGGTTCTTTACATCTTGCAGGTTTTCAAAGCTTTTGAAGTATTTCATTTTCGTTTCTCCTTTCCTGTTTATAAGGTTTTTATCTCTTTTATGGCTATATCATAGCATAGTTTGTTAAATTTGACAAGAAATTTTTCAAAAATAAATAAAGAATATTTTCCTTTCATTATATAATATATAAACATAAAAAATAACTTGACAAAATATTGACGGTGTAGTATGATAAGCAGGAAGATGGAGAAGGGGGCGTTAAAATGCTTAGTGATAAATTAAAGGCTGTGCAGATGGCCGCTGGAATGACGCTAGATAAACTACCGTCTGACTTCGGTAGTGTGCCGAACGTCAGCAGAAAGATCAACTCGAACAAATGTACGGCGGATTTTATGGTGCGGTTCCTTAATGCGTGCGGGGCGAAATTAGTGATAGAGTCTGGCGACGGGACCAGAACACCTATTAATGTAGATGATGTTCCCAGGCTTGTACTTGGCAAGCGAAGAGTGGGGACTGGCAGGCCGAAAAAAGATAGATAAAAGCTAGACAGCTACGGCATTTTGCCGCAAAATCTATTGCTAAAGTATGGTAAAATACTAGTAAGTAGAGATATAGCACTTATCCATGTGGATAGGTGCTATTTTTTATGCACGAATGTGTGGTGATTGCATGGACGATGAACTTAAAAAGCTGGGGCTGACAGAAAAAAGAATAAGATTTTTGCAATACCTGGCCGCAGGGGAGTCCGTTGAACCTGCTTATATGAAGGCATATGAGAACGTCAAGCCTAGGACCGCCAGGTGTAATGCGTATAGATTGAAGAAGGAACTGCTGAGCAAGCCGGAAATAAAAGAATGGCTTGATAAGCATTATGCTGGCAGGGAGACGGAAAACCGATTACTGCTGACTATTGACCAGCGAAAGGAAGTCCTGGCCAAAATCATCATGCATGGGAAGCCCATGGAAAAGATTAAAGCTCTTGACATTTACAACAAAATGGAAGCAGTCTATGAGCGCCGCACAAAGGTGGAAGGCGACGTAGCTTTGACCTTTGGATGGGCGGGTGAAGACGATGGCTAGACACATCACTATCCCTTATGAGCCTAGGCCGCTATGGGAAAAGGAAATACACCCAGGGCTGGAGTCTCATCGCTTTTCCGTGCTTGTCTGTCATCGGCGCTTTGGAAAGACGGTTGGAGTGGTTAATCATCTGATCAAACAGGCTCTTAAATGCCGCAGGCGTGCCCCTCAGTACGCTTACATAGCACCTTTCCAGCGGCAGGCCATATTGGTAGCGTGGGCGTATATCAAGTACTATACGGCTGTCATCCCTGGCGTTAAGGTTAATAATAGCTCATATTATGTAGAGTTACCGTCAGCCCATACAGACAGCCCGGGCGCTCGGATCTATGTCATGGGCGCTGATAATCCTGATGCCTTGCGTGGGATGTACCTGGACGGCGTGATCCTGGACGAATATGGGCAGATTAAAGAAAACCTCTGGGGCGAGATCATCCGGCCTGCACTGGCAGATAGGAAGGGATGGGCGGTATTCGTCGGGACGCCGAAAGGGCAGAACGGTTTTTTTCAAAAATATCAAGAATCTCTGAACCACGATGGATGGTATCACTGTTTGTACAAAGCTAGCGAAACGGGCGTCATTGACAAGGAAGAACTGGCGTCCATGCGTGACTCTATGAGCGACGTAGAGTACCAGCAAGAAATGGAATGCGACTTTACCGTAGCTGCTTTTGATGCCCTGCTAAGTGGTGATGACGTCCAGAAGGCAGTGGAAAGAGTCTACAACGAGAACCACCTGGGAGGCTCCGTTAAGGTCATGGGCGTTGATATAGCCCGTTTCGGCGGGGATAAATCTTGCATAGTGATGCGCAGGGGACTAGCCGTGATGCCACCTCTCCGGTTTTCCGGCATGGATACTATGACCATGGCGGGGACTGTAATCAGCCATATCAATAAGTTCCGGCCTGATGCGGTGTTTATCGACTCCGGTGCTATGGGGGCAGGGGTAATAGACCGTATACGTCAATTGGGCTACAGCGTCATTGAGGTATCATTCGGCGGGAAGGCCACTGATGACAACCGCTATTTTAATAAAAGAACTGAGATGTACGCCAAATGCGCAGAGTATATCAAAAAAGACGGTGGCGCGATCCCTGACGATGCAGAGATGAGGGAAGAGCTGGCCAACGTTTACTATGGCTACGATAACAGAGGCAGAATGAAATTAAAAAGTAAAGACGAGATTAAAGAAGTGCTAGGACGTTCCCCGGATACGGCGGATGCCCTGGCGCTTACTTTTGCCCAGCCGGTAGCACGGCAGGCGGATTATAACCTAGAAAACCACGCTAGAGCTATGTGCAATACCAATTATGACATTTTCGGGGGGATATAAAATGTGCGGAAATCCATTTAAAAAGCCGAGTACACCAAAGATTGTACAGCAAGAAGTAAAGGCTCCTGAGCCGACTCCGACTGCTCCGACTATGACCGAGATCAACGCCCAGGACGAAGGGACGGCGCTGTCCGAGGAAGTAGCCAAGAACAAGAAAAAGCGTGGCTACGCGTCCACACGGACCAGCACGCAAAACACTATCGCAGGTAGCGCGCAGGGCGGTAAAACGACACTGGGGTAAAACATGGAAAACGAAATCATGACCATAGCCAGCACGGCTACGGGAGACAAACAGATACGCAGTGAACCTCCGGACCGGCAGAAGCTGAACCAGAGGATGAAATCTCTCATCAATGAGCGTACTAGATGGGCTGACCGTTGGAAAGAGATCCGGAACTATGAGCTTCCTTTCATCGGCCATTTTGATGACACCGAGGATAGAACAAATCCGGCACGGCGCAAAGATACCAACATAGCCAACGGCACGGCGTGGATGTGCGATCAGGTTTTCGCCGCAGGCGTGCTGTCTGGTCTAACTCCTCCCAGCCGAAAATGGTTTAAATTCACGTTCTCTAACAGCCAGCTGAATGAGAACACGGATGCTTTAAAAATCCTGGACATCCGGCAAGAAATAGTGGAAAGCGTTCTTGCGAAATCCAATTTTTACAACAGCGTCCACAGCGTGTATATGGAATTGCCTTTTGGTCAATGCCCTCTGGGTGTGTTTATGGACCGTGATAAGGGCGTGCGGTTTGTTCCCATGACCATTGGGACCTACTACTTAGGTACAGATGGAAACGGGCGTGTAAACACCATCGCTAGGCGTTTCCGGCTGTCCCTGCCTCAGTTGATAGATTACTTTGGCAAGGATGCACTGCCGGAAAATTTAAAAGCCATGGTAGACCGTGGGGATACCAGGTACGAGAAGAAATTCCTCGTCAACTGGCTGTGTGAACCGAACAACGAGAGCTTGCCGGGCATGATTGACCGGCTGAATATGCCGTTTAAATCTATCTACTGGCTGGATGGCTCCAATGAGGATGAATATCTGTATGTAGGCGGGTTTGAGTCCTTTCCCTGTCCCGTAGCAAGGTACAACGTTACCGGAAATCAGGCGTACGCTACCGGCCCTGGGTGGTGGGCTGAGGGGGATAGCAAGGGCCTCCAGGTGTTAAAAAAAGACTACCTAACGGCCATTGAGCTGAGCGTTAAACCTCCCATGCAGGGCTCCGCAGATTTAGCCATGACGGGCGTAAACATGATTCCAGGTGGTTTTACACCTACCAACATGAACAGCGCAATACAGCCACTTTTTAATGTGCAGACAAATCTTAGTTACCTGTCAGATGAGATACAGCGGACTGAAGACCGCATAAAAGAGGCTTACAGTGCAAATCTGTTTATGATGTTGGACAACCTGGGAACCCACAATATGACGGCGCAGGAAGTGCAGGCAAGACAGTCCGAAAAGCTGTCCCAGCTGGGACCGGTGGTTGAACGCCTGCAAGAGGAATTTCTGAATCTGATCATCGACAGGGTTTACAACATTCTTGACCGTGCTCATGTATTTCCGCCTATCCCAGATGAGTTTCAGGAACTATTCGACGCCGAAGTGAAGGTTGAGTATATCAGCCCTCTAGCCCAGGCTCAGAAGATGAGCGGGGTAGTATCTATCGAACAGACCATAGGATTCATCATGCAGATGGCACAGGCATGGCCGGAAGCGTTGAAGAGCGTGGATGCCTTGGAAACCGTCAGCAAGTACATGGACTACCTGGGGGCACCTGCTCAGATGCGTAAAGATCCTGAGCAAATTCAGCGGGAAATCCAGGCCGAACAAGAAGCACAGGCCCAGGCCCAGCAAGAACAACAGGCTATGATGGTAGCCCAGGCCGCACCGAACATCACGCAAGCCGCCAAGAACGCTACTGAGGCCGCAAATGACGGCAACCCTGCATTACAAGAATGGATGGGTATGTGAAATGAAATATGAAACCGTCCACGACACCAATAAGGCTTCCTACTGGCACCAACGATTCTTTCAGGAAGAAATCGCTAGGCTAGACGGGGAAGCCTATAAATATATGCTGAATGACCCCAGGGGAAGATGGTTCCTGATGCGGCTATTCGACAACACCTACGTGAACGCCACTACCTTTACCGGCAACAGCCAGTCGTTTTTTAACGAGGGAAAGCGTTCAGTGGGTATCAACGTCGCCAGGAAGATTGTAGAAACCCTGGGAATTGAAGGTATCAAGCTCCGTCAACAGGCGGAACTGGAATACATAAAGGTTCAGAAAGATGCAGAACGCATGATATCTGAACGGGAAGAAGAGGGATGACATGAGCGAAGAAATTACGCCGGTACAGAATGACACCGAACCGGTAGAACCGACTACGCCAGAAGTTGAACCTGCTGAAAAAACTGAACCGGCTGGGACGCTGGCCGGGAGTGCTGGGGAACAGAAAGAGGAAACTCCGACTACTCCTGAGGCGTATGACTTTACCCAATCCCTGCCGGAAGGGATGGAACTGGACCAGCAAGCTGCAAATGAATTTAGCGATATCGCTAGAGGAATGAGCCTGACCAATGATCAGGCAAACCAGCTTGCCAAGTACGGCATGAGTTATGCGCAGAACATGGCGAAAGCCATTGCTCAACAGCAGATTGAAGAACAGCAGGCGTGGGCCGACGAAACAAAGAAAGCCTTAGGCGCGAAATACAACGAAGAAATCAGCTATGTTGGTACGGCTTTGAATAAGCTGGAACCCCTTGTCCCAGGGCTGAGACAGGCCCTTAACATCGGTGGTATTGGTAACAGAATCGAAATTGTGAAAGCACTTGCCCAGGTAGGACGTATGGTCAGTGAAGATTCCGGCCATGCGGCTACTGATACGAGTGCTGGGGAAATCCATTCCACCAGATACCCGAATACGAATTTCAACAGCTACAAATGAAAGGAGCATAAATTATGCCTTATGCTGTAACTCTTAATGATATCCAGAAAAGACTGGGGGCAAATAATGCTTTCCAGCCTATCATTGAAATCTTGAAACAGTCCAACCCCATTCTGGAAGATATGCCTTTCGCGGAAGGTGACCTGCCTATTGGGAACAAGACTACCATCCGCACCTCCCTGCCGTCTCCGTCCATCAGACGTGCTAACCGTGGTACGGCGCCCACTAAATCCGACGTGAAACAGGTCATTGACCAGTGCATGTACCTGGAAGACCGCTCTTGCGTGGATACCCTCCTGCTGAAAGGGAAACCGAACCCCGAAGCCTATCGTGCTTCTGAGGATGATGCACACGTAGAAGGGATGGGGCAGTTTGTTGCCAATTGCTTTATTTATGG
>OGIT01000333.1_pt1 | contig 24450 bp, 20 predicted proteins | sample 1571881 | NCBI WGS metagenome assembly OGIT01 (sample SAMEA2582101, study PRJEB24529) | metagenome | biome: Human gut stool | place: China | collected 2011 | reverse complement strand
TGAAATACTTTTTGAAATTCCTTTTTTGCATTACGAGTTGATTATACTTCGGATAAGGAAAATTATTGCAATATGGTATATACTATATAACATAGAGGGAATGGATTGGTGAATTCTTCATTGATAAAGTTGCGTAAATAGGGGTAAAATGATATACTATTAAAAACTTTAAACTACACAGAAAGTGAATGTAAGCATATGATGAAGGAAGATAAAAGTATAGATAAACGTTCGGATTTATTAGAATCTTGGAAAAATGCAAATTCTATTCCTGCATTAATACTGACATTGACAGTTTTTGTTGCATTACCACTGGCATTTCGTGATTTGTATTTTGATATATTGGCCATTAAGTACTGGATATATTGTGGGACGGTCATATCGATGGCTATTGTGCTTCTGATTATAGCATTAACATTTATCCGTAAGGATGGGACGGAGAATAATTATGGTACAATAAAGACAGTTTTGCGTGGATTTACAATAAAGTCCTTCAAAATAACAGATTGGGCAATGATATTATTTGTAGCATCGGCTGTGATATCAACGTTTCAGTCGGAATATTTTTATGAATCATTCTGGGGCAATGAGGGAAGATATTCAGGCTTATTTTTGATTTTGTTATATACTATCAGTTATTTTATAATCACCAAATGCCTAAGGTTCAAGCGGTGGTATCTGGATGCATTTGTAGCAGCTGGTATACTAACATGTCTAGTAGGTATACTCCACTACTTCAAACTGGATCCCATTGGCTTTAAACGGGACTTGTCACCTGAAGATTATAAGATATTTGTATCTACTATTGGAAATATTAACACCTATACATCTTATGTATCACTGGTTATGGGTGCGAGTACACTTTTGTTCTGTGTAGAAAAGAATAAATTAAAAAAGTTATTATATGCCATATCAATGTCAATATCTATCTTTGCATTGATAACCGGAATCAGCGATAATGCATATTTGGCCATGATAGCTCTTTTGTGTCTATTGCCATTGTATCTTTTTAATGGCGTTCGCGGCCTTAGGGATTATGTTATTATCTTGGCTATTTTGAGTACAGAATTTTTGCTTATTGATTATATCGGTCAGACGATTCCTACGCATGTAATGGAAATTAATGGCCTGTTTAATGTGATTTCGGGTTTTAGCAAACTTCCGTTTGTAGTTATTGTTTTGTGGGCATTAGCAGTATTCATAACGATTTTGGAGGGCATTCTAACTAGAAGTCATAAATTAATCGAGTGCAATGCCGGAAGATGGGTATGGGTGGTGATTTTAGCAGTAGCGTTTTTTGCAGGAGTATATATTCTTTATGATGCCAATATAGCAGGGAATCTGGAAAAATATGGTTCACTAAAAAATTATATTATATTTGACGATGATTGGGGAACCCATAGAGGATATATTTGGAGAATTGCAATTGAAATTTATGGGAAATTTCCGTTTATGCACAAGCTTTTTGGGTATGGACCGGATACCTTTGGGATTATCACGGTGCATGGATATTATGATGATATGATTAGTAGATATAATGAGAAATTTGATAGTGCACATAATGAATACCTGCAGTATCTCGTAACAATAGGGATAGTTGGAGTGACAGCGTATGCAGGTTTTATTTGTACATCAATAATTCATATCATCCGCAAGGCAAAAAAATGTCCTTTTGTAATGGCTGTACCAATAGCGGTAGTATGTTATTGTGCGCAGGCATTTGTAAACATCAGCGTTCCTATAGTTGCACCTATTATGTTTACCCTTATTATGGTAGGGCTCTCGGCTGTACAGAATGATAGTAAATAAGTTTTAAAATTGAGAATTCTTTTTGGGCTGGTATCAGGTCTGAAAAGAATTCTTTGTGTATTGGAAATGGGTAAGCTGGATATAACTGCAAATAAGGATAATGAGTTGCACCGTAATATAAAGAATGTTATACTTAGGATACTTAACGAAAGAATACTATAAGGAAGTATGGTAATGACAAGTGAAAAGATATGATAAATATAAACGCCTTATTCGATTTCTTGCAAAGATGTGCTTGATAGGAATACAATCGCTCATTTTTATGTATATTTGGATTTACTGCTATAATGAACAGATGGAAATGCCGTATCAGCGTTTAGGACATTACTTTTTGGCAGCAGTTTATGCTCTGATTTTATATGTATTTAGTAATATGTATGGGAGTCTTCGTTTGGGCTATTTGAGAACCGGTGAATTAATTTATACACATACACTTGCAACGATGTGTTCAAATGCAGTATCATATATTCCAATTGTATTGCTTGTCAAACACTTTCGTTCGGTATTTCCTTTGGTATGGATGACTGCAGGGCAGTTTGTGATAATTGCTTTATGGGGATACATGGCTAATAGAATCTATCGAGGTTTATATCCACCCCGCAAGGTGATTATGCTGTATGGGGAAAGACCGGTAACTGCATTGATGAGTAAAATATATAGTCGTGAGGACTGTTTTGAGATAGGTAAATGTGTAAAGATAAAGGATAGTAATGACGAAGTCAAAGAAGAGATTTTAAAATATGAAGGGGTAGTAATCTGCGATTTGCCCTCTGCTATGAGAAATGATCTTCTTAAGTTTTGTTATGCCAGATCAATTCGTGTCTACAGTACACCAAAGATTTCCGATATTATTATCAGGAGTGCGGAAAGTATGCATTATTTTGATACTCCTTTATTGCTGTCTAGAAATGATGGATTGTCCATTGAGCAGGCGTTTATAAAACGTGCTATGGATATAGGAATTTCACTGTTTATGCTGATTCTGACTTCACCCATTCTGATTGTAACAGCACTTGCAATCAAACTTTATGACAGAGGTCCGGTGTTTTTCTATCAGGAACGTTGTACAAAGAATGGGAAGATCTTTTTGATTTGCAAATTCCGTAGCATGATAGTAGATGCTGAGAAAAGTGGAATTTCAATTCCGGCGACTGATCATGATCCGCGTATAACCCCGGTAGGACGCCTTATTCGAAAAGTAAGAATTGATGAACTTCCGCAGCTTCTGAATATCCTAAAAGGTGATATGAGCTTGGTAGGACCAAGACCTGAACGAATTGAGCATGTGGATATGTACTCTGACAGTATACCAGAGTTTGCTTATCGTCTAAAGGTCAAGGGAGGCTTGACTGGATATGCACAGGTCTATGGAAAATATAATACGACGGCATATGATAAATTGAAGATGGATTTAATGTATATTCAGAACTACTCACTGCTTTTGGATATAGAAATATTATTTAAGACGATAAAGATATTATTTGAAAAGGAAAGTACGGAAGGCTTTTCTTACCAGGAATCACAGGCCATGGAACATGAAACTGAGAAACATGATGCGAAGGAGTAGCAGAGTGATATGAACATTGTAATGGTGACTAATTCTGCCAGCTATGAGCCCAGAGCAGAAAAGGTAGGCCAATATTTTCAGAAGTTGGGCCACAATGTGTTGTGGCTGGAATCGGATTTTATCCACAGGGAAAAGAGAAAGGGGAGGTCACCCAAGGCAAACCACCGCTATGTTGATACAGTTGTATATAAGAAAAATTTATCTTTCCGGCGTTTGTATTCGCAATACGACTTTGCAAGAAAGGTATTTCGCATTTTAAAGAATGAGCCAGTTGATTTGCTTTATGTTATGATACCGGCTAATTCCCTTGCACGTACTGCAATTAAATTAAAAAAGGTTCTTCATACAAAAGTAGTGTTGGATATTATAGATATGTGGCCAGAGTCATTGCCTGTAAAAGGTGTGGAGACACTATGGCCGCTTCGGTGCTGGAGAAGGTTGAGAGATGATAATTTAGGGCATGCGGACTTGGTGTTTACAGAGTGCGGTTTGTACAAAAGGCTTCTCGGATTAAAGCCAGAGGAGGCAGTAACTCTGTATTGGCCAAAGAATGCGGAGGTCTGTGAGTGTGTATTTCAGAAGGATGAAAATTGTATGCATGTCGCTTATCTGGGCTCTGTAAATAACATAATTGATATGAATGCTATTACAGAAATTCTTGGTGAAGTGAATCGAAGCAAAAAAGTAAAGCTTCATATTGTGGGTGATGGGGAGAAAAGGGAGGCATTTCTCGAATCCTTAAATCAGAAGGGGATAGATGCTGAGTATTATGGATTGGTCTATGATGAAACCAAAAAACAGGAGATTTTCAGCAGGTGTAGTTATGGAATTAATATAATGAAGCCAGGTGTTTGTGTGGGTCTGACCATGAAATCCATTGACTATTTTTGCTATGGACTTCCGTTAATCAATAATATACAGGGAGACACATGGGAGTTGGTGGAACAGTATGGAATAGGAATTAATTGTATAGGGGATTCCTACAAAAAATGTGCATTAGATATATTACTAAGAACAGATGCATTACTGCAGAAGAGGGAGTTAATTCAGAAATTGTATAATCAATATTTTACAGTTGAGGCAATGGAAAGAGTTTTGGGGAAGAATGTACTTCCTCTTCTGGAACAGGAGGGATGAAGCATGAATATTTTGCATATTTCTCCTTATTTTCCATCTTTGGGAGCTAATCATGCTGGTGGAGTATGTATGGGAAAACAGATTGAGACATTAAGGCAGTGGAATACAGTTTATGTACTTTCATTCGAAGCTTCGGAGTATGATAGAAAATTGAGAGAGAAGTTGGAGAAGGACGGATTCTGTAGAAGTATAAAGATTAGTCGTATGAGGCGCCTGGCGCATATGCTGGCAGAACCATGGATGCCGAATTATTTTGCAGCCAGAAGTTCCATCCGCTTTGCGGTCATAATGATATATATGGTTAGGAAGTATAAGATTGATGCAATACATGCTGAGTATGCTTCAATGGGACAGTATTATTGGATTAAAAAGTTGTTTCCGGAACTAAAATTTAACATGACAGAACATGATATGACCGCACAGTCCTATGAGCGGAAAGTGAACGACAGTAAGGGGATTAAAAAGGTTTATTTGAAGTCGCAGTTAAAAAAGGTTTTAAGGAAAGAAGGAAAATATTGCAGACAAGTAGATTGCCTGTTTACCTTTAATGAGAAAGATAAAAATCTTATAGAAAAGCAGTATGGGAGAAGCGATTGTAAAGTGCTGAATCCATATTATGGATTGGATGACGGTGTTGGCAGCCAGGAACCGGATGATGGGGTTAGAAAGCAAGGGATGATTTGTTTTCTTGGACAGATGGGACGTGATGAAAATTATCTGGCAGCGATACGTTTAATACAAATTGCAGCTAGGGTAAAAGAACAGATTCCGGAACTTCAGGTTTATATTGTGGGAAATCAGCCGTCAGAACAGCTGCGTCAGATGGAAAACGACTATATACATGTCACTGGATTCGTAGATGATGTTGACTTATATTTAAAGCAGGCGCAAGCAGCTGTGTTTCCTCTTACTCTGGGAGCTGGCATTAAGCTTAAAGTACTTCGCAGTCTGGCGATTGGGACGCCTGTCATTACAGGAAGCATTGGAGCAGAAGGAATTGATGAGGAGGGAGAGGTGATCGTTAAGGCTGAGACGGATGAAGAGTATGAAGTATGTATACAGCAGTTGCTGAGAGACAGTGGCAGATGTAGGAGACTGTCAGAGGCAGGAAGGCGGTATGTGGCAGAACGGTTTGCCTGGAAAAAGAGTGAGGAGATACTTGAGCAGGTATATGGAAGAAGGTAGGAGTGAAAGTGAAATCAAATGGGTGCTTTAGCAGTAATTATACTTTTGAATTATAATGGTGAGAAGGATACAATTGAATGTCTAAGCAGCTTGAAAAGAATAACCTATGAAAATTATCTGGTATTAGTAGTTGATAATCATAGTTCGAATCAATCGGTTCAGGCGTTGAGAGACTGCCAGGCTGATTTGGGATTTGAAATGCTGGAAGCAAATGAAAATAATGGGTTCTCAGCAGGGAATAATATAGGGATAAAGTTTGCTCTTGAGCATCAAGCTGATTATATTGTGTTGCTTAATAATGATACGCTTGTTGAACCGGATTTTCTAGAAAAATTGTTGGAGCCATTTCAGATATGCGATAGATGTGGTTTGACAACCGGGACCATATATTATGAAAATGACCGAAAAAGGGTTTGGTGTGCAGGGGGAGAATTCAATCAGAAGACATTTAAAGTTACCATGCTTGGAAATGGAAATACTGAATATCATATACCTACTGCTATAAAAGAGGTTTCTTTTTCAACTGGATGCTGTATGTGTATAAAAGCTGAACTATTAGAATCAATCGGTTTTTTGGATGAACGTTTTTTTTTATATGAAGAAGATACGGAGTTTTGTTATCGGGTAATTCAATCAGGGTGGAAGATATACTATGCACCACAGTCGATAGTCTATCATAAGGTTAGCTCGAGCACTGGAGGGGGAAAAAAGGCCTCCCCGCTGACACAATATTATATGGTACGAAACAAGATGATATTTATTAGCGAGTATGCTAGAGGGTTGAAACGCATTAGGGCATATATGCATAGCCTCGCCATGTACGGATATTACTGTTTGAAGGGGTATATGGATATAAGATACGCTGGACGGGGAATCTGGGATTTTAGAGCTGGAATTAAGGGAAAGATAAAATGGGTAAAGGAATAATGGATATTGGTGTAGTCATTGTTACATTTAATCGAGTTGAAAAATTGAAGACTGCATTGTTGAATTTTGATGTGCAATCAATTCTTCCTGCATATATTATAGTTGTAGATAATGCAAGTTCAGATGAAACACCAGCATTTTTAGGAAAATGGGAAAATGACAAAAAGAGATACATGAAAAAGGTTATCCGAATGAATCAGAACAAAGGAGGGAGTGGAGGCTTTTATACGGGACTTCAAGAAAGTCTGAAACTTAAAGCACAATGGATTTGGGTATCAGATGACGATGCTTTTCCAGAAGCAGATGCACTTGAAATTGCTCAAAAGTATCTGACGATTCATAAGAATGAATGGGAAAATATTTCAGCGATATGTGGCCAAGTTATCAATCAAGGACAGGCGGATTTGGAACATAGAAGGAGTTTATATACAAGGGGGGTAAGGATTAAAGAGTGGGTACCACCTCTGGAGCTGTATAAGCAGGAAACCTTTCAAATAAATACATTTTCTTATGTAGGAACAATCATAAATCAGGAAAAGATGGAGAAAGCCGGACTGACCAGAAAAGAATACTTTATATGGTTTGATGATACAGAACATGGACTTAGATTGGGAAAGTTGGGAAAAATAGTATGTATTCCTAATATAAAAATACATCATGATGTAAATAAGAGTGGTAATGGGACAGTAGATTGGCGCTGTTATTATAGATATAGAAATATGACAGATTGTTATCGCAGAAATTTTCCTAGAAGATGTTATCTGTTTTTTTACATGAAAGCAATGATTAAAGTAAAATTGTATTTTCTTTTTGGTATGGAGAAGGCAGAGCGGGAAATGTTACGGTGTGGTTTAGAAGATGCCAGGAATGGAAAATTTGGCTTGCATGAGGTGTATAGGCCTGGATGGAAGTTAGGTGAATAGAGACTTATGAAAAGCAACAAGAAGTCTATAAAGTTTAATTTGATAATGAATATGCTTCTTACAACATCGGCTTTTGTATTTCCATTGATTACATTCCCTTATATTTCCAGAGTGCTTCAGCCGGAGGGAAATGGGAAGATAGCTTTTGCCAATTCCATTATTACTTATTTTTCTATGTTTGCTTTGTTGGGAATTCCTACATATGGAATTCGTGCCTGTGCGCAGGTAAGGGATGATAAAAAGCTGCTATCAAAGACTGTTCAGGAAATTTGGATAATCAATGCTGTTACGACCTTAATAGCCTATCTGATTTTTTTAGTTGCTCTGTTTTGTGTCCCGCGATTAAAAGAAGAACGTATCCTGATGTTAGTCTGTAGTATGTCTCTTTTTTTGAACTTGATTGCAATGGAATGGTTGTATAAGGCATTAGAATGTTATTCATATATTACAATGCGCTCTTTGGCATTTAAAGTCCTGGCCGTAATACTTATGTTTTTGCTGGTCAAAAAGAAGGATGATTATGTAATATATGCTGGAATAACAGTGCTGGCCAATACAGGATATGGCATATTTAACTTTTTGAATTTAAAAAGGCACATAACATTTGAACACTTTTTATCTTATGATATAAAAAGGCATTTAAAACCGGTGCTGATTTTTTTTGCCATGTCGGTAGCAGTAACAATTTACTCTAATCTGGACATTACCATGTTGGGGTTTATGAGAGATGATACAGAGGTGGGATACTATGATGTGGCAATCAAAATCAAGGTAATACTGGTTAATGTGGTAACCTCGCTTGGGGCTGTACTGCTTCCACGGACATCTTATTATATAGAAAAGAAATTGGAAAAAGAATTTTGGGCGGTTTCCGCAAAGGCGCTGGAGTTTGTCACCGCTTTATCTATTCCCCTGACCATGGGATTCATTGTTATGTCAAAACAATGTATTTTGTTGCTCTCTGGTGAAGCATATTTGCCATCTGTTTTACCCATGTGTATAATCATGCCGACACTCATTCTTATTGGGGCAAGCAATGTTTTGGGTATTCAGATGTTGGTTCCTTTGGGAAAAGAGCAAACTGTGCTTTATTCAGAAGTCACAGGGGCGATCGTAGATGTCATTTTAAATGCCATACTCATTCCACAGTACGGAGCATCGGGAGCAGCCGTTGGGACTCTAATTGCTGAATTGGTGGTGTTGGGAGTACAGATAGCCGCTTTAAAAACAGTGGCATTGGTGGTTATTAAAAAAGTCCAGATTGCTAAGATTGGTGTGGCTGTATTTATGGCTACTGTATTTTTGGTATTTGTAAGAGATAACATAAATTTGACATTGTTTCCGTTACTGACTGTTTCGTTTGGAAGTTATATCTTCATATATGGCGGGATATTGTTGGTATTAAAGGAAACGGTTGTGAGTGAGGTGGCTAAAACTATTCGGGGAAAGATTCTAAACATTGTGGGTTTTCGTGATTGATAGGGGCGGATGCAAAGAAGTACTGTATGATATTAAAGGCAGTGAGCTATCAGTTTAATATAGAGTTATTGGCTAATGGGACAGAGGAGCATATCTTTTTGGACTTATACAAATCATTTAAAAATAGCTATTGAGGAAAGGACTGGCTTCGGAACCAGAACTATCCCAGAATTCCAATTAAATATATCTTAAGTATGCGTTGAATGTGTTGAAGTTTGAAAAAGAACGTGCTATACTGAACTGGATTATAGAGGTAGGATATAAGGTGGTAGAAACAGGAAGATATGATGGAGTAGCCTAATTAGCTAAGGTCAAAATAATAGCAATTATTTAACTGAGATGTTATACAGTTTATAATATCAAAATCATCGTATATAACAAAAAAGAACTTTGGTTTAATGCGATTTGATTATATACGTTACAATAATATGATGTGGAATTAATATCTTTTAAAGTAGAAAATATGCCCTTTATAGGTTTCTATAATGCTGATATATCCTTACTGTTCAGTTTGATTGTGTGGTTCTAGATATTTATCTTAGAAAAAAACCAACCTATTTAGCACCTAACAACTCATCTTTAAGGAAACATCCCATCAAATAGGGGGGAGATATTGCTAATATATTAGCATCTTACTGGTTCAATAGGGCTTTCATAAAAAAGTAGGAGGCAATAAGAAACACCATGATTATTACAAGAACACCATTCCGTATGTCTTTTTTTGGGGGTGGAACGGATATGCCTGATTATTTCAGGGAAAATAATGGCTCTGTCATATCTACCACTTTTGATAAATATTGTTATGTGACTGTAAGACATTTACCTAGATTTTTTAATCATAAGTCTCTTCTATCATATTCGAAGTTTGAGTATGTAAATACGTATGACGAAATAGAGCATCCAGCGATACGTAATGCAATGAAGATGCTTGATATGCATGAGATTAGATTGACGTATGAAGCAGACCTCCCAGCTCGGTCCGGATTGGGCACTAGCAGTTCGTTTGCAGTAGGGATGTTAAATGCATTCTATGCCTTGAAAGGCAAATATGCCGATAATAAAAAGCTGGCAGATGAGGCCATATATCTTGAAAGGGAACTATGCCAGGAAAGAGGGGGATGGCAAGACCAGATTGCTGCAGCCTTTGGTGGGTTTAACAGAATTAATTTTAACGTCGATGGATATGAGGTTGTCCCAATTATAATTAATCCTTTAAGAAAACAGCAGCTTAATAAAAACCTTATGATGTTTTTTACTGGTTTTACCAGATTCTCTTCAGAATTGCAAAAGATTAATAACATTACATCCTCTGACAAAAGAGACCAATTAAAAGAAATGTTTAATCTAGTTGATGAAGCTGAGAAAATATTGACAGATAAGCAAAGAAGTTTGGACGAATTTGGCTATTTGTTGGACCATACGTGGAAACTGAAGAGACAAACAGGTTCTCAGATTTCAACAAATAGTATAGATACCTTATATAACCGTGGAATTGAGGCGGGTGCTTTAGGGGGAAAGTTACTTGGTGCAGGTGGTGGAGGATTCCTAGTATTTTATGTACAGCCAGATAAACAAGAGGCCATGAAGGAAGCAATGAAGGAATTAATGCTTATACCTTTTGAATTCGAAAATGGTGGAACAAGGGTGATTCATTATTCCCCAGAAACGTATGAGCCAATTGATAAGCAAGAATGATTGTCGCTCTCATAGTACTTCGATTAAGTGGAACAGATTTATAGGTTCTATACATAAAACCAACTGAGGAATGGGAAGGGAGAATATATAAACAATGAATGTACTTGTTACTGGCGGAAAAGGGTTTGTTGGAACAGCCTTTTGTAATAAAATCAAAGAAAACTTTAAAGATATTAGTCTGTTTGCGCCGTCTTCTAGAGAGTTGGATTTGCTTGATTTGAAAAACGTTTGTAAGTATTTAAAAGAAAAAGAGATTACGCATATTATTCATTTGGCTGCGAAACTTGGTGGTGTACATTTAGTAACTAATAAGCCATTAGAATATTTAGAAAACAATTTAATTATAAATTATAATATTGTACATGCTGCCAGAGAACAGAAGATAGTGCGTTTTATTACGCTAGGTTCCAGTTGTTCTTATTCAGAAAATGTGCCTTTACCCAATGTTGAAACACAGCTATGGCAAGGATATCCTGAGAATACGTATGGAATTTGTAAACTTGTACTATTAGAACATCTTGAAAAACAAAATGATTTTGAATGGGTGTATCTGATTCCACCAAATATTTTTGGTCCTGGTGATCATTTCGGAGAAAAAGATGCTCATTTTATCCCTTCAACAGTAAAAAAGCTTGAAGACGCAGTGGCATCAAATACTGACAGCATAGTTGCATGGGGAGACGGTAGTCAAACCAGGGATTTCGTGTATATTGATGACCTTGTGTATTTTTTAATTGAGGCATTTAATAACGAAAAATATAATCATTGTGTTCTTAATATCTCTACTGGAATAGAGATTTCCATCAAAGATATAGTTTCTCAAATTATGGAGTGCATGGGACTGTTAGGAAGGATAAATGTGATTTGGGATATTACAAGGCCAGTAGGCAGCAAGAGAAAAGTATTATCGAATGAAAGGTTGTTGAAGTTAAATCCAAATTATAAATTTATACCGTTTTCTGATGGGCTGCAGAAAACAATAAGTGAATACATGGAAGGAAAATAAGAGAATGAAAAAAGCACTAATTACTGGCATTACTGGAATGGTAGGTTCTCACTTGGCAGATTACCTACTTGATAATACAGACTGGGAGATTTTTGGTGTTTGTCGCTGGAGAAGTCCGCTTGACAATGTTAGTCATCTTTTGAATCGAGTTAATAAAAAAAATCGGCTATATTTTGATTATGCAGATTTGAATGATGAGTTTTCTTTGATGACTGTTATAAATAAAATCAAACCAGATTATGTATTTCATCTTGCGGCACAGAGTTATCCTTTAACTAGTTTTACAGCACCTATTGATACTCTTAATACAAATGTTTTAGGAACATGCCGACTACTTGAAATACTAAGAGCAGCAATGGATGTAGATAAGAATTATAAACCGGTTATCCATGTATGTGCATCATCTGAAGTATTTGGTAAAATTCCGGCATCAAAAAAACCGGATACTGGTATTAATGAGGACTGTCCATTCCATCCTGCATCGCCCTATGCAATTTCTAAAGTTGGTACAGATTTACTTGGACGATATTATGCTGAAGCATATGATATGACAGTCGTTACAACTCGTATGTTTACTCACACAGGTCCACGGCGCGGAGATGTTTTCCACGAGTCAACTTTTGCTAAACAGATTGCAATGATTGAAGCAGGGATAATTGAACCCAAGGTAATGGTTGGAAATCTCCAGTCATTACGTACCTATGCAGATGTAAGAGATGCCGTACGCGCCTATTACATGTTGGTTACTGTAAATCCTATAGCGGGTGAATACTATAATATCGGTGGTGCTTATACTTGTGAAGTGGGAGATACTTTAAATACATTGATTTCTTATTCTACCAAAAAAGATGAGATTGAGATTGTTATTGATCCAGAGAGGCTTCGCCCCATTGATGCAGATTTACAAATTCCTGATTATAGGAAATTCAAAAATCATACTGGTTGGGAACCGCAAATTAGCTTTGAACAGACCATGCATGATTTACTCAATTACTGGAGAGCGAGAGTGCGTAAAGGAGAGGCTTTTCTCATTAGATAGGAGATAATTAAATGCTGATTGAATTTTTAAAACCTGATTTTATATTTGAGAATGATACAGGTAGTCTAAAGCAACTTGTTCATGATGGATGGAAGCAGGTAAACATTATAGTCTCTAATGCAGGGGGAGTACGTGGAAGACACTATCATAAATTTAATAGTGAAGCATTCTATATAATTAGTGGTACATTCAAACTAACGGTTTGGAGGGGGAAAGAAACTGAATATTATGAACTTAATCAGGGAGAAATGTTTGTAATTCCTCCGTATGTGTTTCATACATTTGAATATCACACAGATACTATTCTTGTATCGCTATATTCCAACGGTGTCGAGTTAACAGAAACTGATAAGGATATCTGGATAGAATAGGATTAACTATTCAAAACAGATAATGAAAGGAGAGCTACTATGAAAGCAGCAATATTAGGGGCTGGCATATCTGGGTTAAGTGCAGCACGCCTTTTAAAAGAAAAGGGAGTTGATGTAACAGTCTATGAGAAGGAAACAACAGTCGGCGGGCTTGCAAGAACAAGATTCACAGATGGCTATTTATATGATCCGTATGGCGGACATATTTTTAACTCAAAACACCCAATTGTTAAAGAGTGGGTATTCAACCTTCTTAGTCAGGACAAATGGAAATTTACAGAAAGAAATGCAAAAATCTTTTTAAATGGAAGATATATTTCTTACCCGTTTGAATTGTCATTATGTGAGTTAGAAACTGAAGATGCAGTAAATTGTATTCACGATTTTATTTTGTCACAATATGGGGAACGTCCAACAAATTACAGAGACTGGCTTGTCTGGAACTTTGGTCAATCTATTTGCGATTACTACATGATTCCTTACAATGAAAAGATATGGTCATATCCTCTTGAAAATATGGAGACACAATGGATGGAAGGAAAGATGCCTCTTCCAGATAAAAAGGATATGATTCGTTCAATGTTGCTTAAAGATTCGACGGAACGGAAAATGCCACACTCCACCTTTTTTTATCCTTTAGAAGGCGGTATACAGAGTCTTATTAATGCAATGGCAAAAGGTATAAATATCTATACAAATACTATTGTAACAACTCTTGCAAGAAGGTCTGATAAATGGATTGTTAACGAAAAAGAGGAGTACGATTATATAATAAGTACACTTCCATTGCCAGAATTAAAAAATATTTTAAAAAATATTCCTAGTACAATATATGAGAGTATGTCGGACCTGAAATTTAATAGTCTCACAACAGTATTGTTTAAATGTCCACCTACTGATATCACTTGGTTATATATTCCTTCACACAATTATCGTTCTCACCGGGTTGGTTATCAAAGTGCCCTTACACCTAATGCTTCTCCGATAGAAGGAGAGGGTGTTGGAGCCTTTGAAATAATTGGTAAGCAATTTGACGTAACTGGATTGGAAATGCAAAATAATGTTTTGCCTGAAGAGCTTGGATATATAAAGACCTTAGACCACGAATTTACTAAGTATGCATATGTGATTTTTGATACTAATTATAGAAAAAATATGGCGGTAATCAATAACTACTTTAGTGGACTTGAAGGATTTGAACTTTTGGGCAGATGGGGGCGTTGGAACTACAATAATATGGATACCTGTATTCTTGATTCAATGAACCTTGTTGAAAAAATGGAGGTCTAATGAAAACAACAGAGTTATTCGGTATACAGGTAGCGAATGCAACTATGGAAGAAGCTGCCGAATATTTAGGAGATTTAGCTCTGGAAAAAAAACCTTGTTATGTTGGAGGATTAAATATAAACCAACTTCTACTTATAAATAATAACCATAATATCCGGCGCATTTATGAGCAGGCTGGTATGGTTTTTCCAGATGGACAACCGATTCTCTGGATGGCAAGGAATTTAAAACGTCCCCTTGTTTCAAAATTGTCTGGACCTGACTTAATGGTTGAGCTTTGTAAAATTGCGGCAGAAAAAGCATTACGGGTATATTTTCTTGGCGGTGCTCAAGGCAGCCCAGAAAAGGCATCAGAAATTTTAAAAAGAAAATTTCCTAAATTAATAATAGCAGGAACGTATTCACCTCCCTTTGGCTTTGAAAAGGATTCGTTACAGATGAGGAACCTTATTTTCACCTTGTATGAATCAAAAGCAGATATATTATTTGTAGGGCTCGGTTCTCCTAAACAAGATATTTTTATAGCTGACAACATGATTAAGTACAATATACCAGTTTCTCTTTCAGTGGGTATAGGGATAGATTTTATTGCTGGAAATGTAAAAAGAGCACCTAAATGGATGAGAGATTGCGGATTGGAATGGTTTCATCGAATGCTGCAGGACCCCAAGCGATTAGTAAAGCGTTACTTAGTAGATGATTTAAAGGTAATTGGAATCTATCGTAGATATAAACGAGGAGTTAAGCATGAAAAATCTAATGGTTGAGAATACTCTCTCCCCTTTAAGAAAGCTGCAACTGACAGAACTAAGCATTTTCTCAGAAGTACAATGCATAATAGAGAATCTTAATTTAAGATATTTTGTATCGGATGGCACTTTTTTAGGTGCTATTCGGCACAATGGTTTTATTCCATGGGATGATGATATTGATATATCAATGCCTCGTACAGACTATGAAATATTCATTAAGACCGCATCACAATATTTGCCTAGCCACTTGCATATGATTAACTTCAAGCATGATTCAGACTGTATTGATTACATGACAAAAATAGTTGATGACAGGTATAAGATATTACACAAACACCCTAAAAAAAATAGATTAATGAGCGTTTGGATTGATATCTTTCCTCTTGATGGGATGCCTAACAACTTAATTCTCAGAAAGATACATGGGTTTAGATTATTAGCATTAAGAGCACTTTTTAAATATTCGCTTTTTGATGAACTAGTAAACATAAATAATAACAAACGTCCATGGTATGAAAATATATTAATTGGGGTTGGAAAGAGAATTAGTTTTGAAAAGTATATGAATCATCGTAAAAGAATGTTTGCAATTGATACAGTCCTAATGAAATATGAGTATGATAAGTGTGACCGGGTCGTAAGCTTTATGGGTGCGTATAAATTAAATAGTATAATGTCGAAAAAGGTGTATGGTGAGGGGAGATTATATACTTTTGAAAAGCTAATAGTTAAGGGACCTGAGGATTATGATACATATCTAAGGACTATATATAACGATTATATAAAATTGCCTTCAGAAGATGAACGAAATTGGCATGGAAGCGAAATCATCAACATCTGACAGTAAAAATTGGGGTAATCGGAATGAGTTTATGTAGGAGGTGAGAACATAAAACATTTAACAGTTCGAAGAGGTGATATGCTTTTTTATTATGCATATATTATTTATTTGATAAGTATGTTCTTAACTTATACAATGTTTGATTATATTCCAACATTCACTATTATAAATAATGGTATTCGATATACCGTAGTACCTGCATTGCTGGTGGCAAGTTTGGCCCAAAATAAAATTCAGGCTAATAATACCCTTATAATATTGTCAGGAATAATATTATTTTTACTCTTTAATTTTGTTTTTTCTTTTGACAAATCAACATTATTAGTAGTTTTTATTATTTTTATTGCGAAAGATGTCAACTATGAGAGCATAATAACCGTCTCATTATGGGTGACAATTGGAATGCTGTTATTTATTTTCGGTTCGTGTACACTAGGTTTAATCGAAAACAGAATATATGTTCAGGAATTTGGAACACGTGTTAGATATTCATGGGGCTTTTCGTATGCTAATATGCCAAGTAAGTTTTTCCTCTCAATAACAATGATGGTGATCTATCTCAGGAAGTCGAAGATTACATTTAAAGAAATTATTTTACTGCTATTGTTAAACAGCGTGTTCTATTTAGGTACAACAACAAGAATGCCCTTGATTATTGCGATATCTATAATATTAGGAGCTATTATAATCAAATATTCCAAGGATAATGGTGTTATAAAGAATTTCTTATTAAGATATGGGGTTTGTTGTGTTCCCATATCTGCTTTTATCTCAATCGCAGGAACTTATTTGTATCCAAAGTATAAATTCCTTCATTTTATAAATCAATTGATTAATAACAGGTTCTATTATGGTTATAAGGCGCTGTCAGATTATGGGGTGACTATTCTAGGGAGGAAGCTTCCTCCGTTTGTTGGTCCAATGGAAATCAGGGATAATCCGCAATTAACATACAACTATGTGGACTCGGCATATTTACAATTACTATTAACTGAAGGGCTAATTTTTGTGCTTATTTTGTGCGTTTTATTTGTATTACTAGGAAAGAAAATATTAAAAAACAAGGATTTCTATGCAGCATTTATTTTAATTGTTATTGCAACATGTTCTATAATCGAACCTGGATTGTTAAAATTATCATATTATCCGTTTTTGTTCTATTTTGGTATCTTTTTTAAACAGTGGTACAGGGTAAATAAATATCTTACTTCAACCAGAAGGCCTTACTCAAGAGCAGTGAAAGGCGCTATTCCAGTTATACAAAAGAATATAGGGGGCACGAATGATAAATTATATTAAGAATTATATCAAAAAAAAACATACGCTCTATTATTGGGCCTTATGTTTATATAAAGGAAAAGACAGAGAATTTAGACAATTCTGTTTAGATTATAAAACCAATCCTAGAATAATGCATTATCATGAATATGGTGCAAACAATCCCGAAAAGAATATATACCTTATTAAAGTTGGGAATAGTTCAGTAGGAATGTTTTCTTTAATTATATGGACTTTAAGGTATTTGGAGTTTGCTGATAAATTTAATTTGACACCTGTTGTTTCATGGGTAGATGAAGTTGCTTATTTTAAAAAAGAGGGCGTTGGGGAACGAAAGAATACATTTGAATATTATTTTACACAGCCTAGAGAAATTAGCATTGATGAGGCTAAGAGGAGTAAGAATGTTGCAAAGTCACGGCAAGAAGACAGAGCCTATGGGGCAGTTGCAGATTCTTATGATTTTACGGAGAATGAATTGGATAGACTTAGTTTTATTTGGAGAAAGTATATTTCATTACAACCTGTCTTTGAAATGTATTTAAACAAACGAGTTTCAGAGTTGTTGGGGAAATCGAAAGTCATTGGTGCACATGTAAGAGGCGCTGATTGGAGAAAGATGAGGATTAGCGGACATCCAGTAGCCGCTACTGAAGAAGAATATATTAAAGAAATAGAAACTATCGTGGAAAAAAAAGGCTATGATAGAGTGTTTTTAGCTACTGACAGTGAAGGAACCTTAGAAAAGTTCCAACAAATATTTGGTGAGAAGTTGTTATATTTTCCTGAAATCAAACGAACTCCTAAAGATAAATCGTCTCTGGTGATATTTGATGAGTCTAATGATCCATATCGGTTAGGCGCTGAAATATTATTAGATGCATTCACACTTGCCGCATGTGATGGATTAATTGCCGGAGTATCCTATGTCAGCTATGGAGTACAAATTATTAAAAAAAGCAGAGATGAGAAGTTTAATTACTTGAAAATTATTGATAAAGGTTTACAAAAAAAAAGTAACAATGATTTCAAGAAAGCTGCAGATAAGCAAAGAAAGGCACTTAAAAAGTAAAATACTATGAGGAAAAGACATTCTTTAACCTATAATGGTGTAATGAATTTAATCTATACAGGGTCCAGAATATTTTTTCCGTTGTTAACAGCTCCTTTTTTAGCTAGAACCTTAGGACCAGCGAGTACTGGACGTGTGGATTTTATTATTTCCATCGCAAACTATTTTGTTCTGATTGCCAGTCTTGGTATCCCAACATATGGTATTCGAATTTGCGCAGAAGCTGGGAATGATAAAACAATATTAAGTCGAACTGTACATGAACTTTTATTCATAAACGTAACTGCTACTATCATAAGTTTGTTCTTGTATACACTATGTATTTTAGTGACCCCCAAATTATTTTCTGAATATCCAATAGCAATTTTAGGAGGAATTCTAATATTATTCAGAACATTTAGTATTGACTGGTTTTATCAAGGAATAGAACAATATGATTATATTACCACAAGAACGCTAATTATGAGACTTCTGGCTATGGTATTTATATTTCTTGCAATTCATTCCCCTAAGGATTATCTGGCTTATGGTATAAGTTGCCTAATCATGGAAACTGGTGCAAGTATATGCAACTTTTGGAATTTACGAAAATACATTTTACTGACGAAAATTAATGGTTATCATATTAAAGCTCATTTTAAACCAATTATTATATTCTTTCTTTCTAGTGTTGCAATAAGCGTATATAACCAGATTGATGTGACAATGATAGGAATGTTGCAAAGCTCATCAGAAGTTGGGTTTTACGAATATGGGATTAAACCGGTGAAGGTTATCTGGACTGTACTTATAGGTTTGACTTCGGTAGCTATGCCGCGAGTTGTTTCTCTAATAAAACAGCATAGAAAACAGGAAGAACGTCTTCTAAGAAGGAAAGCCGCACAGGGTATTTTTCTACTGTCCGTACCAATTGTAGTATTTCTTTTTTCCATATCAGAGTCATTAATACTGTTTTTATTTGGTCCAGGCTATGCAACATCTGTTACAGTATTTAAGATTTTTGTATTTGCAATAACTCCGGTAGCATACAGTAACTATTTAGCTAACATAATATTACTACCTAACGGAAAAGAAAAAGAACGAGCATTTTCAGTGAATATAGGTCTTATTGTTGATATTATTTTAAATACTTTTTTAATTCCGCATTATGGTGCTGCGGGCGCTGCCTTTGCTACATTATGTACGGAGTTAGCTGTTTGTCTTTGTCTGCTTTGTTCATCTAGGAAAGAATTAAAAGATGCCTTTGTGGATTTTAATTGGAGAAAAAAAATATCTATTGTTGTGGTCTGTATTACTTTAGGTCTCTTAACTAAATGGTTGCCTATTTCAAATCTTTTTTTAAAAATAATAGCATCTGTAATAATATATGGATTGGGGTATCTAAGTACTCTTTTAAGTTTTCGGGAACCAGTGTTTATGGAACAAAAAATCAAGATAATAGAAGCACTACACAAGAAATTTAGGTAAGATTTGTTTATTCAACATCATACTTATAAATAACAGAGGAGAAACCAAATTCATGAAAGTTTTAATATTAAATTCAGGGATGGGAAGCCGTATGGGACTTTTAACTTCCGAACATCCTAAATGTATGACTGAGATTTCCGTAAAAGAAACCATTTTATCCCGGCAATTAAAAATGATTACAGATGCCGGTATCAATGAAGTAGTTATGACTACAGGACCTTTTGATAGTGTTCTGGTCAATTACTGTCAGAGTCTTGATATTCCTATACATATAACATTTGTCAAGAACCCATTTTATAAAGACACTAACTATATATATTCAATCTACTGTGCAAGGCAGTATCTATGTGACGATATTTTGCTAATGCATGGGGATTTGGTGTTTGAAAATAGTGTGTTAAATGAGATAATTAATAGTAAGGAATCTTGTGTGACTGTAAGTTCAACGTTACCTTTACCTAAAAAGGATTTTAAAGCAGTTATCCATAACAATCAAGTTATAAAAATAGGTGTCGAATTTTTTAATGAGGCTATGGCAGCGCAACCCCTCTATTTGTTGAGAAGAAATGATTGGACAGTCTGGCTAGATAAGATAGTTGAGTATTGTGAAAGTGATCAAGTAACATGTTATGCAGAGAATGCCTTTAATGAGGTATCGGATAGATGTATAATTCGTCCAATAGATGTTAGAAATCTATTGTGTAGTGAAATAGATAATACAGAAGATTTAGCGGTAGTATCCTCAAGGGTTAGCGAAATTGAAAATCGAACTGTCTATATGTGCTTTTCTACTGATATTATTCATACGGGTCACATTGCTTTAATTCAAAAGGCTAAGCACATGGGGAAATTAATTATTGGTGTGCTTTCCGATGAAGCGGTAATCAGTTACAAGAGATTTCCACTACTGCCGTTTTCTGAACGTAAAGCAATGTTTGAAAATATAGCTGGTGTATATAAAGTAGTAGAGCAAAAAACTTTAAGTTATAAGAATAATCTTACAAAGTTTCAGCCGACTTACGTTGTTCATGGTGATGATTGGCAAATGGGTTTTCAAAGACCTATACGCGACGAAGTGTCATCAATTCTTGCGACATATGGTGGGCAGCTCATAGAGTATCCATATGCCAAAGATGAAAAATATCGTGTATTAGAAAACAGGGCACGTTCAGAACTTTCTCTTCCTGATATGCGTCGAGCAAGACTTAAGAAAGCCTTGGAAATGAAAGGAACCATTACCGCAATGGAAGCCCACAGTGGCATTACCGGTCTCATTGTTGAAAAAACCATAGTTCATCAAGATGGAAAGGCTAGGCAGTTTGATGCAATGTGGATTAGTTCTCTTTGTGATTCTACAGCTAAAGGAAAACCAGATATTGAGCTTGTTGATATGACATCTAGATTTCGTACGATTGATGATATTGTTGAAGTTACTACAAAACCAATTATTTTCGATGGTGATACCGGTGGGCTCACAGAACATTTTATTTATACAGTAAAAACATTGGAGCGCTTAGGGGTTTCGATGATTGTAATAGAGGATAAAACAGGCTTGAAAAAAAATTCTTTATTCGGTACAGAAGTACATCAGACTCAGGATAGTATCGAACATTTTTCTTCTAAGATTGCAGCAGGTAAAAGAGCTCAAAAGACAAAAGATTTTATGATTTGTGCCCGTATAGAGAGCTTGATTCTTGAAAAAGGAATGCAGGATGCGCTGGATAGAGCATTTGCATTTACAGAAGCAGGTGCAGATGCTATTATGATTCATAGCCGAAAAAAACAACCAAATGAAATCTTTGAGTTTGTAGAAAAGTTCCGTGAAATTGATGCAACTACTCCTATTGTTGTTGTACCAACATCTTTTAATACTGTTACAGAAGAAGAGTTCAAAGAAAAGGGGGTAAATATTATTATTTATGCAAACCAATTGACCAGAACAGGTTTTCCGGCCATGCAGAATGCTGCTAGACTAATTCTTGAAAATCATCGGGCAAAAGAATGTGATGATATTTGTATGTCTATTAAGGATATTATAACTCTAATTCCAGAAGATAATTAATATAGGAAAGGCAGGGCCTATGGCAGAGCAAAAAATTTTAGTAGCCAGTGAAGATTATGTTGAGTTGGATGACTATTTTGGAGATAATGATGTAAAATCTATCTTTTTAGTTTGCGATAGTTCAATGCCCTTTTTAAGAATCAGCAAGTACTTTGATTATTTAAAAGTACATAAGGGTATAGAAGTTGTTAAGTTCTCAAACTTCAAACCCAATCCATTTTATGAATCAGTAGTTGAAGGAGTAAAACTTTTTTATAGAACTGGATGCGATATGATTGTCGCTGTTGGTGGCGGAAGCACTATAGACGTTGCAAAATGTATAAAGTTATTTTCTAACATGAATACTAATAAAAACTATCTAACGCAACAAATCATTCCTAATGACTTAAAGTTTCTCGCGGTACCAACAACGGCTGGTACTGGAAGTGAGGCTACGCGTTATGCTGTCATTTACTACAATGGAGATAAACAATCCGTGACAGATTATAGCTGTATCCCATCTACTGTTTTGATGGATGCTAGTGCACTTAAAACATTGCCAATTTACCAGAAAAAGTCAACAATGATGGATGCTTTGTGTCACTCAATTGAATCCTATTGGTCTGTAAACTCCACTGAAGAGAGCAATAAATATTCAAAACAGGCAATTCAGACAATTCTGGAAAATAAAGATGCTTATCTTGCTAATAAAGACTTAGGTAATGCTAATATGCTAAAGGCTGCATATCTCGCAGGCAAAGCAATTAATATCACACAGACTACTGCAGGGCATGCTATGAGCTATAAATTAACAAGCTTATATGGTATTGCACATGGGCATGCAGTAGCTATCTGTATATCAAAGTTATGGGAATACATGTTAGAACATCCAGAACGGTGTATTGACTCTAGAGGAATAGGTTTTTTAAATAACATTTATTGTGAGATAGCGGATTCAATGGGGTGTGTCACAGTGCCAGAAGCGGTAACAAAATATAAAGCTTTAGTAGATAGCCTTAACTTTATAAATCCACAATGCAGTCCAAAAGATTATCTGATTCTTAAAACATCAGTGAATCCGATAAGACTAAAAAATCATCCCATTTATTTAGATGAGGATATAATAGAATCTCTCTATCACCAGATATTGCAATAAAAAGGAGAAGTTAAAAATGGAGGCTGGAGCCTTAATTAATATAATTGGTGCTGACTTTTATACAGGGGTGCCGGATTCACAATTGAAATCGCTATGTAATTGTTTAATGGATACCTATGGCATTAATGCTTTGCATCACATAATTGCAGCAAATGAGGGGAATTGTACTGCTCTTGCAGCAGGATATCATTTAGCAACAGGTAAAATTCCTGTTGTATATATGCAAAATAGTGGTATAGGTAATATTATTAATCCGGTAGCGTCTTTACTAAATAATAAGGTTTATGCAATTCCCATGGTTTTTGTAATTGGTTGGCGCGGTGAGCCAGGTATTCATGATGAACCACAACACATTTATCAAGGTGAAATAACTATGAAGTTGCTTCATGATATGGATATTGAGACTTTTATTATCAGCAAGGAAACTACTAAGAAAGAACTTAAGGATGCCATGGATAACTTCAGAGGCATACTTTCAGTTGGAAAAAGTGTAGCACTTGTTGTACGTAAGGGAGCAATTACCTATGATAGTAACTTTATATATACAAATGATAACACTATGGTGCGTGAGAAAATCATTCAGCATATTGTTAAAGTTACTGGAGAAAATCCCATTGTATCGACTACCGGAAAAGCAAGCCGCGAATTGTTTGAAACGCGTGTCTCTAATAATCAAAGCCATAAATATGATTTCTTAACAGTCGGATCTATGGGACATAGTTCTTCTATTGCTCTTGGAATTGCCATAAATAAGCCACAAACAAAAATTTGGTGTGTGGATGGAGATGGTGCTGTATTAATGCATATGGGCTCGATGGCTGTTATTGGTAGCAATAGACCCCAAAATATGGTTCATATTATTATCAACAATGAATCACACGAGACTGTTGGAGGTATGCCTACAGTCGCTGGTAATATCAATCTTGTTGCTATTGCAAAAGCATGCGGATATTCCAATGCAACTAGTGTTAACACATTTGAAGCACTAGATGTTGAATTGATGTCAGCGAAAAAAACAAATCAATTAAGCATGATTGAAGTGAAATGTTCTATTGGAGCAAGAGCGGATTTGGGCAGACCTACTACAACTGCGCTAGAAAATAAACAGAACTTTATGGATTACCTATCTGGATTATTTTAAAGATTAGATGAAAGAAGCGGACTCTTTGCCAATAATCAGGGTGGGATTTGTTGAAATCCCGCCCAGAGTATGCAAAAGTTTGGATCTATTGACAAATTAGAGGAAATGCCCTTCTAGTATGGTATGATACTTATATCGTAAGCGCCGAGTATGTGAAACTTTTTCTGTAAATAAAGATTTCTAAGGTAAGCGTCAAATCCTGCGCCTACCTATAAATTAAGGTTCTATACTGAATGTTGGGGTGTGCTGAAAAGCACACTTCCAACATTCTTTT